>JAEIGA010009779.1_pt1 | contig 14524 bp, 13 predicted proteins | sample 9270691 | NCBI WGS metagenome assembly JAEIGA01 (sample SAMN17057246, study PRJNA624740) | gut metagenome | biome: biome; isolation source: fecal sample | host: Bos grunniens | place: China: Xizang | collected 2019 | reverse complement strand
TAATGAGGTGAACGCATGGAGCGTGGCTATCCCTTACGACGCTGAGCAACTCACCTACGTAAACACTACCACTATCGGTAACAAGGAAATGGAGAATCTCACCTACGACCGTCTGCACAAGAACGGTGTGAAGGCACTCTACCCCACCTTTGTGAACACCGGTAACAAGGCTACTCTCAATGGTAATGGTATCCTTGTGGAGATTACCTTCATAGCTCGCCAGGGCGGAAGTCTTGACTTACAGATGAAGGATGTGATGCTTGTTGACAAGAAGCTGAACACCATAGAGTAATAAGTGTAACAAGAAATATGACCAATAACAATGTGCCTGATCCTTGGAGTGGGCACATTGTTAGAGGTTATATACAATAGGTATGGAGAAAAGGAATAAACAGATATTGGTACTCAATGGTCCTAACTTGAACTTGCTTGGTAAGCGCGAGCCAGATGTCTATGGTAATGACTCTATGGAGAGTGTCTTCGCAATATTGCAGGAACGCTTTCCCGATGTGCAGCTCGACTACTACCAGTCGAATGTAGAGGGCGAACTTATCAACAAACTACACGAGGTGGGCTTTTCATATGATGGGATTGTCTTCAATGCCGGTGCCTATACCCATACCTCGGTGGCGCTGCACGATGCTATCAAGGCCATCAATACACCCGTGGTGGAGGTGCATATCTCCAATGTGTATCAGCGTGAGACCTATCGCCACACATCGCTCATCACGGGTGCTTGTGTGGGAGTAATAGGTGGTTTTGGAATGAACTCGTATCGATTGGCCATTGAAGCAATCTTGGCATTATGACGCATCACGAAGCAATAGAGGCATACATATTGCAGCACATGGATGAGGAGAGCGACTACCTGAAGATGCTCTATCGTCAGGCACACCTGAAACTCATCAACCCCCGCATGACGTCGGGGCATCTGCAGGGCCGACTGCTCAAGATGCTTGTTCAACTTGCCCGACCGCAGCGTGTGCTTGAGATAGGTACCTTTGCTGGTTACTCGGCACTCTGCATGGCCGAAGGATTGGGTGATGGAGCTGTGCTACACACCTACGAAATCGATGATGAATTGGAGGATTTCACCCGCCCATGGATTGAGAACTCTCCCTATGGCAGTAAGGTGTGCTTCCACATCGGCAATGCACTCGAAGAGGTGCCTTTGTTAGGCGAGGTATTCGATTTCGTATTCATGGATGGCGACAAGCGTCAGTATATGGAATACTACGAGATGATACTACAGCACACCTCGTCCGGTGCGCTCATTCTCGCCGATAATACCCTTTGGGATGGTCATGTGGTAGATAAAGCTTACCTCAACGATCGCCAAACGGTGGCCATCAATGAGTTTAATGCCTTTGTGGCGGCCGACAAACGGGTGGAGAAACTCATCTTACCCTTGCGCGATGGACTGACGATGATAAGAAAGAAGTAGGAATCCCTCCTGTCCGTTGGACAGCTCCCCAACTATGGGGAGCGTGAGGTGAGGAAATGAATAGAAAATAATAAAACGCCGTACCCCCGTCTAAGGCAGTCTGGAGGCTCTCCCCATAAAGGGGGAGATGTCCGAAGGACAGAGGGGGCCCTTATATAGATGGAATCAACTAGACAAAGTAAGATTGCTCGTCTCATTCAGAAAGAACTGAGCGAGATTTTCCTATTGCAAGCTAAGTCAATGAACGGGGTGCTCGTATCGGTGACATCAGTGAGTGTGAGTCCCGACCTTAGTATTGCTCGTGCACACATCAGTGTGTTCCCTTCGGAACGTGGTGCCGAGATAGTGAAGAACCTCACGGCCAATATGCGCGCTATCCGCTATGAGTTGGGTGGACGCCTGCGCCATCAGTTGCGCATCATCCCCGAACTGAAGTTCTTCGTGGATGACTCGCTCGACTACCTGGAACGCATTGATGAACTACTGAAGTAAATTCCCCCATTTCATCGTGAACTGTGCCTTTTATATAGCCCGTCGCTACCTCTTCTCCAAGAAGTCGCACAATGCCATCAACATCATATCAGGAATCTCCGTATGTGGTGTTGCTTTGGCGACGTTGGCTTTGGTATGTACGCTCTCGGTGTTTAATGGTTTTCATGACTTGATATCGGGTTTCTTTACCCACTTTGACCCCGACTTGAAGGTCGAGATAAGAAAGGGAAAGACCTTCGTACCCGATTCCTCGGCTCTTGCTGCCATTCAAGCCTTGCCCGGTGTAGAGGTCGTGAGCCTTACCTTGGAAGACAACGCTATGGCCAAATATAAGGGGCAGCAGGTCATGGTCACCGTCAAGGGCGTGGACGACAACTTTCAGGAACTGACGCATATTGAGGAAATTTTGTATGGCAATCCCGAGTTTAAACTTTACGATGCCATTGCCGACTATGGTGTGCTAGGAATACAACTGATGTATACCTTGGGTACGGGTTTCGATCCCTACGACCCCGTTGAAGTGTATGCTCCGCGTCGTGATGTCAAGGTGAACCTCTCCAATCCGATGACAAGCTTCCGCCGCGAACCTCTTTACTTGCCAGGCAACGTGCTCGATATCAACGATGCACGCTATGCCTCTTCTTATATTATTACCTCCATAGATTATGCTCGTAGGCTATTCGATTGTGATGCCGAAGTGTCTGCCATCGAGGTTGGATTATCGCCTAAGGCCAATGTGGGCAAGGTGAAGCAGGGCATCGTCTCAATCATGGGCGATGGCTATATGGTGAAGAACCGCTACGAGCAGCAGGAGTCTACGTTCAAAGTGGTCGAGATTGAGAAGTTTGTCACCTATCTGTTCCTCTGTTTCATCTTGATGGTAGCCTGTTTCAATATCATCAGTTCGGTGTCGATGCTCATCCTCGACAAGCAGGCCAATGCCGATACCTTACGCAGTTTGGGCGCTACCGATGGTTTTGTGTCTCGTATCTTCATCTATGAAGGCAATCTTATTGCATTGCTTGGTGCGCTGATAGGTCTTGTTCTCGGTGTAGTCCTTTGTTTATTGCAGCAGGAGTTCGGCCTTATAGCCCTTGGCGGTGGTGGACAGTTTGTTGTAGATGCCTATCCTGTTAGAGTGAAGTTTACCGACCTTATTCTCGTCTTGGTGTCTGTGGTGATTGTAAGTGCTCTCTCTGTATGGCTGCCCATCAAAATCCTTAACAAGTATTTCCTGAAGAAATGAAATAGCCTATGCGCAATATTCTTCTTTTTCTCTTGTCGCTTCTCTTCGTACTCCCCTGTTCGGCAAAGACGACATTGGACAGTCTTACAACGAGATCCAATTTCAAGGTGGGTGAATTGTTCCTTCCTTTGTCTCTTGCTGGTGTAGGTGCGTTGGGATTTGTAGAGCCTGTGAAGGAAGCATGCATGGATTTTCAAAGTTATGTTAACAATTGGCGTGGTGATAGTCGGCCTAATGTTGTTGATGATTATCTACAATATGTGCCGTTAGCCTCAGTTTATGGTCTTAGCCTATTCGGTGCCGATGCTAAGCACAACTATGTGGATCGCACTCTTGAGGTCGGTGTAGCCTGTGTAGCTCTTGTTGGTGTTGTTGGTGGAACTAAACTCTTGATTCAGAAGGAACGTCCTAATGGTTCTGATTTCAACTCCTTCCCTTCGGGACATTCGGCAAAAGTTTTTATGGGCGCCGAGCTAGTACGTATCGAGTATGGTGAGGAACATCCTTGGCTTGCTGTGGGAGCCTATACTATCGCTACAGCTACAGGAGCATTGCGTGTATATAATAATCACCATTGGCTATCCGATGTAATAGCCGGTGCTGGAGTGGGAATATTGAGCGCTCGCATAGGCTACTGGCTCTTGCCCTATACGAAACGTATGATGCATCGTCTCACGGGTTGTGAAATATTTGTGTCTCCCACCGCATCGAGTACGGGAGCTGCCCTAAATACAGTTGTCCGGTTTTGAAGCAGTCATTCACATTCAAGCAGTTTGAGGTTCGTCAGGAGCGTTGTGCCATGAAGGTGGGCACCGACGGAGTGTTGCTCGGTGCTTGGGCGAGGGTAGAGCATTGCAATCATATATTGGATATGGGTACGGGTACAGGCCTTGTTGCTCTAATGGCTGCTCAGCGTAGCCAAGCTCGTGTTGTAGCCATCGATCTCGATGCCGATGCCGTAGCGCAAGCTACCGAGAATGCTGCAGCTTCACCTTGGAAAAATCGCATTAGCGTTATAGAGGCTGACGCAAGAACCATTGAAAATGAACAATTAGGAGGCGAGGGCTCTCTTCTGGTGGAAAATCCTCATTCTTCAACCCTAATTCCTCAACTCTCAATCCTCTTCGACGCCATTCTCTGCAACCCTCCCTTCTTTGAGAACTCGCTCAAGTGTCCCGACTCGGCTCGCACGATGGCCCGCCATACCGATACGCTCAGCTTTGATGAACTGGCTCGTAGTGCCTCACACCTGTTGGCGCTCGAGGGTGAGCTTTCTGTTGTCATTCCCTACGACCGCGCCCACGATATGACCGTCAGTGCTGCCTGCTGTGGACTCTTTGCTACACGCCAAACAGTGGTTGTACCCGTCGAAGGCGGCAAACCTAAGCGTGTCTTGATGGCTTTCACACGGGAGGGCGCTGCTCACACCGTCGAGACATTGTGCATACAAGATGCACAACACAACTTCACTCCAGCCTATACTCGCCTAGTCGATGCGTTTTATCTGAAGTTCTGAAATAATTGTTATTCAGCCGTCGTAAACCGGTCCAAGGCGGATCGGGCAGCTTGTTTGATGAGTAGGTCATCGCTCTGCAGAGCGACTTGGGCTTGGTCGATGAACTCATTTCGACTACGCTCGTTCATCTCTGTGCCAAGGATGGTGAAGAGGTGGGTCATAAGACGGAACCCGGTGTATACCTGCATGCGCTCTTCCGAAGCGATCCATTCGAAAGCTTTCTGAGAGGCATAGGGGAGGCGCCGGAAGAGGGCCATGCAAACATAGTCGGCTAGCTCGGGGTTATTCACTCCTTCCATCCAGAAATCGGCCAACTCGGAGTCGAAGGTTTCGGTAGGTTGCAAGTAAGCTGCAAGAACCTTGCATTCGCGGATATCTTCTTTCCAGAGGGCTTGTGCCAACTCGTGATTTTGTTCATAGCTAGCAGCAATCTCTTTGAGGCGTGGTAGCTCCACGCCAAAGATAAGACGATACTTGAGCCCTTTCTCGCGCAGGCTCTGGGATAATACTCCATTCATAAAAAGACGGAGCTTTGCTTTAATATCTCTTACAGTTTCGTGCATGTTCTTAGAAGAAGGGAGAGTTAAAAGGGAAGAGCCTGAACTCTTCCCTGTCTAATTCTTAATGTTTAATTGCGGTAAGGCAATGTGGCATATTCATTGCTGTAGCGGAGCATCTGTGCGCTGTAACCCTCGGTGTAGGAGATTGTTATATCGGTAATGTTACCCTCGGCGTCGGTCACAGCTGTGTAGACGGGGTTGATAAATCCTTTATAGGGGGCAAGGTTGAGAGATGCATAGCGGTCGAGTACTTCGCGGTGTAGGTCTTGGTCCACTTGTACGGCATATGTTTCAACTAATTTGCGGCCAGCCTCATAGTCCCCTTCAGACTTGATACGCTGAATCTCTGCAAGAAGTTGTCCAAAGAGTGCGCGCAACTTATCGTAATCGTTAATCTTTACATAGGTTTTTCCATCTCGCTTTACCATCTCTACGACATTCTCGGCCTTGCCATGCTCATAGGCCCAACGAGCGATGAGCTGGCGATCGCGCATGTGTGCCTCTTCAACGGTGTTGCCCGGTTCAATGCGCACGAGCTGTGTCATGAGACCATTCATCATTTGGCCATAATATTCGGCTTTATATGCTTCGGCATTGGGAAGCAAACCGAGTTCTACCATCTTGGGGTCGCCCAAGTAGTAGAGAGCAAAGAGGTCGGCACGTGCTTCCTCAATTGTAGAGCCATGGGCCTTCAGTGCATCGGGGTCGACACCGGGGAGTAGCTTGCCTGAGCCGTGGCCAAGGCACTCATGAAGGTCGGTGTGGAGATCACCTGTGAGGGCGTCATACAGCTCGATGAGGCGGCGCTCTTCATCGCTATATACGAACTCCTCGTTGAAGCCGCCACCCAACGCAGCCATATTGTAGGCTTCAGTGAGATTACCAATGGTCACTGACTTAGAACCGTGTGCACTACGGATCCAATTAGAGTTGGGCAAATTGATACCGATTGCTGTTGAAGGGTAGAGGTCACCGGCAAGGATGGCAGCGGTGATAACCTTTGCGGTAACTCCCTTCACAGTCTCCTTCTTGAAACGGTTGTCCATGGGGGAGTGGTCCTCGAACCATTGTGCATTGTCGCTGATGGTCTGTGTGCGCTTGGTAGCTTCGATATCCTTGAAGTTAACGATTGATTCCCATGACGCCTTCATGCCAAGGGGGTCGCCATAACTCTCGGTAAAGCCATTGACAAAGTCGATGCGTGAGTCAAGATCGTCTACCCATGCGACACAATAATCGTCGAAGTCTTCAAGGCTACCTGAACGGTAGTATCTGATGAGTTTTTCGATGACAGCCTTCTGCTCATCATTCTCAGCTACGGTGAGCGCCTTCTCGAGCCAGAAAACAACCTTAGTGAGTGCCTCGCCATAAAGCCCCTCAGTGTGCCATACCTTCTCGACTACCTTGCCATTCTCTTTCACAAGGCGGCTGTTCATGCCATACATTACGGGAGTCTCGTCTTTGGGGTCTTTGAGGTTATTGTAGAATGCCTCAGCCTCGGCTTGTGTCACGCCATCATAGTAGTTGCTTGCTGAGGTGAGCACGAGATCTTGACCATCAGTTTGATTAACGCGCTTGGCCATCACTGTGGGGTCGAAGATGGCGGGGAATACCTCGTCGCACAGTTCGGCAAGGGTCTGTCCCTCAGCCAAGGGTAGCTTCTCGGTATCTACTGAAGCCAATGCCTCACGGAAGAACTCCTCGGAGAAGCCTGGCTGGAACTTATCAGCGCTGTAGTGGTGGTGGATGCCACTAGAGAACCATACACGTTTGGTGTAGGTTACGAAATTGGCCCAGTCCTCGGTGCTCTTGTCACCTTGATAATCGGTATATACGGTCTCGAGCATCTTGCGGATGACGAGGTTGTGACGGCCATTTTGGTCGAACAAAATGTCGCGGCCATACAAAGCTGCTTCCTGAAGATAATACACTAGTTTCTTCTGATCAAGGGTGAGCTCGTTGAATCCTTTCACTTCATAACGAAGCATCTCGATATCGGCAAATTTCTCGTCGTTGTAGTTGAAGGCCGATGTAGCCTCTTTGTCATTGTTGCATGATACACACAGTGTTGTTGCCATGGCTAACATTGTCAGTTGTTTTTTCATTACTATTGTTTTTAGGATTTTGTTTGCGGTAGAATGTCGCCTCGGCGACTTTCGAAGGGACAAAGTACACTAAAATCCCACAAATACGCAAATGTAAACAAGAAATTCTTGATAATTTTCTGCTGGCATACTAATATATTGATAAAAAGAGTTATTTTTGCAGAATATAAGTCGTAGAATGTCAATCTCAAAACAAACAGAACATATGAAAAAAACATTCCTTACAGCCACGCTTGTGGCATGCGCTTTGGGCACACATGCTCAAGTCATTGAGAGCTATCAGGTGCGAGATGCAGTGACGTTGCGTACTCCTGTCCTTACTGATAGTATCAATACTGAAGGACATAAATATGAGGAGAAGAATTTGCTGGGTACAGCTATAGGACTCAATCAGGATAACTATGCGACACAGGCAATGGAGGTTGATACGACAGGCTTTGTAACCTTGGTTAAGGCCGAAGACGAACATCTCATCTATGTGGTGAGCACACAAATTCGTGCTGATCGTTTCATGAAAGGTAAACTCAAGGTGACTTCTCCTGTGCGTTGGGAGGTGTACGTAAACGGATCATCGAAGATGAAGAAGGATTATGCTGAAGATAGTCTCAATGTAAATGCATCACGAGATATCGCTCTGCGTATGGAGCCAGAGCGTAACTACGAAGTTACCATTAAATTACTAGCACACAAGCATGATAAGGCTGTGCCAGTATTTAAGTGTGAGGTGGTGAAAGGGCAAGGCTATGAGGATGTGAATGTCTTCTCTGGTTATGACCTCAAGAAGCGCTTTACGTTGGATAATACCGTGTATGGGAATCGTGTGATTGATGTTGCCATATCGCCTAGCGGTAAGTATCTCTACACTCGTTATTGGAACAACTACAGTAAGGGACGTCAGCATGTATATGCTCAACTTTCTGATGCTAAAACCGGTAAGGTGCTACTCGCTAATGTCAAGGATGGTATGCGTTGGATGCCCAAGAGCGATAAGATGTACTACATGGCTACAGCAGCTACGGGTAATGACGTTATTATGTTTGATCCAGTTACATTCGTAGAGAAGATTGTCCTGAAGGAGATTCCAGCCGAAGGATTCACTTGGTCGCCTACTGAAGATTTTCTCATCTATTATCCCAGTGAGAAGGGGCAGGCCGAGCAAGGACCATTGAAACGTGTGGTGACGCCACGCGATCGTATTCCGGGTTTCCGTGGACGCAGTTTCCTTGCTAAGTACGACATCAAAAAGGGGACAACCGAACGTCTCACCTATGGATATCACTCTACAAGCTTGAATGATATTAGCAAGGATGGCTCAAAGATACTTTTCAGTACCTATGCCGAGAATGTTACTGTGCGTCCATTCGGAAGCACCTCGATTTATCAGCTTGATCTCAATACCTATGCGATTGATACCCTCGTCTATGAAAGTGGTTTCGTGAATAGTGCCAAGTATTCACCCGATGGCGCTCAAGTACTCTTTATTGGAAGTGCCGAATCTTTCGATGGCATTGGTAAGGATTGTGGCTCACACCCCATTGCCAACGACTACGATAAACAAGCCTTCATAATGGATCTGGCTACGCGTGAGGTGACTCCCATTACCAGGGATTTTAATCCTTCGGTGAATTTCCTCCAATGGAATGTGGCTGATAAGCATATCTATTTCTCTACCGACGATAAGGATGAGGTGAATATTTACCGTTACAACATAGCGAAGAAGGCGTTTGAGCAGCTTCCCTTGGAGGTTTCGGTTATTCAGCGCTTCGCTCTTCCCTCGCAAAGTGCAAATGTTGCGGCTTACTATGGACAGGACGATTATACGTCGGGTGTAGGATACCTATACGACATGAAGAAGAAAACCTCTCGTCTCATTGCTGATCCAATGAAGCCTATCCTTGATGAGATAGAATTGGGAGAAATTCATGAGTGGAACTTTGCCGCATCGGATGGTACTACCATCCATGGTAAGTATTGCTTGCCTCCCTCGTTTGATCCCGAGAAGAAGTATCCCCTTATTGTGTATTACTATGGTGGTACCACGCCCACAGTCAAGGGGATCAGCAATCCCTATTGTGCTCAGCTGTTTGCTTCGCGTGGCTATGTGGTATATGTTATCCAACCCAGTGGAACGCTTGGTTATGGTCAAGAGTTTGCTGCCCGTCACGTCAACGCATGGGGAAAACGTACTGCTGATGACATCATTGAAGGAACCAAGCAGTTCTGTGTTGAGCATCCTTACGTCGATGCAGAGCGTATCGGATGCCTAGGAGCTTCGTATGGAGGTTTCATGACTCAATACTTGCAGACTCAAACTGACATTTTCGCAGCTGCTGTGTCTCATGCCGGCATTAGTAATGTTACTAGTTATTGGGGTGAGGGTTACTGGGGTTATAGTTACAATGCTATTGCGGCGGCTGATAGTTATCCTTGGCAGAATCCAGATCTCTTCACCAAGCAAGGCTCGCTTTTTAATGCCGACAAGATTAATACTCCATTGTTGCTTCTGCATGGAACCGTAGACACCAATGTTCCTATGGGTGAGAGTATCCAGCTCTTTAATGCACTGAAGATTTTGGGTAAGACTGTAGAGCTTATTCAGGTAGAAGGAGAGGATCATTTTGTGGCTGATTATGAAAAGCGTGTGCTATGGCATAATACCATTATGGCTTGGTTCGCTCGCTACTTGCAAGGATCTGAAAAATGGTGGAACGAACTCTATCCGGAGCGCCATTTGTAATGTCCTCTGTGCAAAAAGACGTATTTTTACTATTTTTAAGATGTTATTTTGCAAAAAAACGAATATACATAGAGAGAAATTGGTAAATGTTAGCTATCTTTGTGCTCTGAAAGAGAAAACTATCAATAATTTATAATAATTTATTAACACGATGAAAAAGATTCATTTGTCAGTAATTGTGGCTTCATTGTTCGTGCTTTGTTCTTGTAGCAAGTTTGGTGAGATGTCGCCCAAGTATTTTACTGTAACTCCTCAGGTTCTTGAGGCTGTTAATGGTGAGGTTCCTGTAACTATTTCTGGAACATTCCCCGCTAAGTTCTTCCCCAAGAAGGGTCTTGTGGTTGCTACTCCCGTATTGAAGTGGGACGGTGGTTCTGTAAATGGTGAAGAGTATACCTTCATTGGTGAGAAGGTTGAAGGTAACAATCAGGTTATTTCCTTCACTGAGGGTGGTAACTTCACAATGAAGAGTACCTTCGATTACGTTCCTGAGATGGCTAAGTCTGAGCTCTACATTGAATTTGCAGCTAAGATTAATAATAAGGAAAAGGCTATCCCTGCTGTAAAGGTTGCTGATGGTGTATTGGCTACAGCTGAATTGTATGCTCAGACAACTGCTTCTACCAAACCCGCTAATGCGGCGGATGCTTTCCAGCGCATTATTAAGCAGGCCAAGCAGGCTAATATCTTGTTCCTCATTCAGCAGACTAACCTTCGTTGGAGCGAGACTAACTCTGATAAGATGAAGGAGTTTACTGCTTCTATGAAGGAAATCGATGCTGATAAGAAGAATATGGCTATCGAGAATGTGGAGGTTTCTGCTTATGCTTCTCCTGATGGTGCTGTTGACCTCAATGATCGTTTGGCTACACAGCGTGAGAAGAATGCCACAAAGCACGTGAATTCACTTCTCAAGAAGAATAAGATTACAACTAATGTTGACGCTAAGTATACGGCTGAGGACTGGGATGGCTTCCAGGAATTGGTTGCAGGTTCTAATATCGCAGACAAGGAACTTATCCTTCGCGTACTTTCTATGTACAATGATCCTGAGACAAGAGAACGTGAGATTAAGAACATCTCTTCTGTATACAGCGAGTTGGCTGAGGAGATTCTTCCCCAGTTGCGTCGTGCACGTCTTACATTGAACTACCAACTCATTGGTCGTTCAGATGACGAGATCCTTGCTGCTTTCAAGGAAGATGCTTCTGTGCTCAGTGTTGAGGAACTTCTCTATGCTGCCACTTTGGTAAAGAGCGCTGATGAGAAGGCTGCTGTCTATAATAAGACTGTAGAGCTCTTCGCTAACGACTATCGTGCATACAACAACCTCGCTGAACTCGCTATTGAGGCAGGTGACTATGCAGCAGCTAAGAACTACTTGGCTCGCGCAGCTAAGTTGAATGCTAACGCTGCTGAGGTGAACACCAACTTGGGTATGATTGCTCTTATCGAGGGTAATGTAGCTGACGCTGAGAACTACCTTGTAAAGGGTACAGATTCTGAGGCTAACGCTGCAGCTTTGGGTAACCTTTACGTAGCACAGGGTCAGTACGACCGTGCAGTAAGCGCATTCGGTGATACTAAAAGCAATGCTGCTGCACTTGCGCAGATCATGGCTGGACAGTACACTGCAGCCAAGAATACTCTTGATGCTGTAGAGAATGTAGACGGTTACACTTACTACCTCAAAGCTATCGTAGGTGCTCGTACAAACGATGCTACTGCAGTTAGCGAGAACTTGGTAAAGGCTGTTAAGTTTGACGCTAGCCTTGCTGAGAAAGCTAAGAAGGATATGGAGTTCAAAAAGTTTGCTGCAGCACTTGAGAGCCTCTAATATATAATAGGAAATAAGACAGAAGGGTGGGATTTTAACGGATTCCACCCTTTTTACCATTCAGCTATGAAAGAATTCAGCTACGAACTACTCATGAAGGTGCGCGACTATGAATGTGATCTTCAAGGTATTGTAAACAATGCTAATTATCAGCACTACTTGGAGCATACTCGTCATGAGTTTCTATTATCTATAGGACTTAGCTTTGCTGAGATGAGTGAAGCCGGTTACGATTTTGTTGTATCCAAAGTTACGCTAAATTATAAGTCGCCACTTCGTAGTCGCGATGCATTTCGCTCGCAACTCTATGTTACCAAGGAGGGAATCAAATGTGTATTCCATCAAGAAATTGTGCGCGTGTCTGATGGCAAGGTGTGCTTGAAAGGTACCGTGGAGAGCGTATGTATTCACGATGGCAAACTTGTTCGTAGCACTCCTTACGATAGCCTTCTTGAAGGGCATTTGGTAAACAAATAACGTCCTCGTCATGGATCAAAAGGAATTACTTAGTCTCATTGCTCTGCAGCATATTCCTGGCATAGGAAGTGTTACCGCCAAGCGTCTGCTTGAGGGTGTTGGGAGTGCTGCGCGGATCTTTGAGCATCGTACCGAGTTGCCTACGATGATTCCGGATATCCAGCCCTCCCTTGTTAAAATGCTCGACTATCCTTCTGCACATTATCGTGCCGAGCAGGAACTTGAGTTTATAGATAAGCATCATATTACTTGTATTGGCTATCATGATGAGGCTTATCCCTCTCGATTGAGAGAGTGTGATGATGCACCTTCTTTACTCTTTTATCGTGGGGAAACCACACTAAATCCTCGGCGTGTGGTCAGTGTTGTTGGTACACGAAAATGTACCGATTATGGTCGAGACCTTTGTGAAGGTTTTGTGCGTGACTTAGCAAGCCTATTCCCCGATACTCTGGTTATAAGTGGCTTGGCTTACGGGATTGATATATGTGCTCATCGCGCATCAATCAAGTATGGTCTTCCTACAGTGGGTGTTCTTGCTCATGGACTTGATCGTATATATCCTTCCGTACATCGTAATACAGCAGCACAGATGGTTGGCTGTGGTGGTTTGCTTACTGAATATGTAAGTAATACAGAGCCTGAGCGAAGTAATTTTCTTCAACGCAATCGTATTGTTGCTGGTATGGCCGATGCCACTATCATCGTTGAATCGGCATCCAGGGGAGGTTCACTTGTCACTGCTAATATCGCCAACAGCTATGGACGCGACTGTTTTACCTTTCCTGGTCGGGTTACAGATACCTCTTCTGCGGGTTGTCATCGTCTAGTACGTCACCACCAGGCTGCACTCATCACCTCAGCCGAGGACTTTGTTGAGGCTATGATGTGGGATGCGCCCCAGGGATCCCAGGCTATACAGCAGTCACTCTTTCCTATCCTCAGTGAGGAGGAGAGTATCATTGTTGGAGTCTTGGAGAGATGTGCAGAGGGAACGACTATAAATACTCTTGTTGCTGAGACTGGCTTTGCCGTACATCGTCTCAGTGTAGTGTTATTCGAGTTGGAACTGCGTGATATCGTTCGCCCCCTTGCAGGAAGTGCCTATAAATTGAAAAATAAGATTCATTAATAACTAACATTATGGAACACTATTACGAAAAAGAAGATGCCAATAAGTATAATGATGCGCTTGCACTTTATCCTTTGAACCTATCTGAAGAACAGGTCAAGACGCGCACGGCCACCATCGTAGAGAAATATTTGGCTGAGAACAATACTCATGAAGTTAAAAAGTTACTTTTTAATTGCATGGATCTCACCACTCTCAGGACCGAAGACAGCGAGGAGAGTGTCTTGAAGTTTACCGAGCGTGTCAATGAATTCGATAACGAGCACCCTGACCTCAAGAATGTAGCTGCTATCTGTGTATATCCTAATTTTGCCCGGATTGTGAGCCAGTCGCTTGAAGTAGAGTCAGTAAATGTTGCATGTGTATCAGGTGGTTTCCCTTCTTCGCAAACCTTCACTGAGGTGAAAGTTGCTGAGACTGCCCTTGCCCTTGCTGATGGTGCTAATGAGATTGATATTGTCATACCTGTAGGTAAGTTCCTCAGTGGTGATTACGAGAGTATGTGCGATGAAATCGAGGAAATCAAATCGATATGCGGTGACCGCCATTTGAAGGTGATTCTTGAAACCGGTGCTCTCAGATCCGTTGAAAACGTCTGGAAAGCCTCTATCCTTGCGATGTATAGCGGTGCCGATTTCATCAAGACCTCTACAGGTAAGCAGGAGCCTGCTGCTACTCCTGAGGCGGCCTATGTGATGTGTCAGGCCATCAAGGCATACTACGAGAAGACGGGGCGCAAAGTGGGCTTTAAGCCTGCTGGCGGCATCAATAGCGTCAATGATGCTCTCGTGTACTACACCATCGTGAAGGAGGTTCTCGGTAAGGAATGGCTCAATAATGAATTGTTCCGCATTGGTACCAGCCGCTTGGCAAATCTTCTGTTGAGCGATATTACAGGTGAAGATATAAATTTCTTCTAAGAGTCCCTCTAACAGGGGTCTACATCATAGTAGAGCATTACCTTTTGCAGCAGTCCTT
>JAEIGA010009778.1_pt1 | contig 14524 bp, 15 predicted proteins | sample 9270691 | NCBI WGS metagenome assembly JAEIGA01 (sample SAMN17057246, study PRJNA624740) | gut metagenome | biome: biome; isolation source: fecal sample | host: Bos grunniens | place: China: Xizang | collected 2019 | reverse complement strand
GCAATATGCAGCGACGACTACATTATTGTACGTGGCGGCAACATCAATGTTCTATCTGCAGCCAAGGACGGATTCCGCACCAAGGATAAGTTCATCATCGGCCGCGCCGAGGCATATTCGCCCACCATCACCATCAATGCCACAAGCAACGGCATTGAGTGTACCGAGGGCACTCTCACCATTGAGGCAGGCAAGCTCGACATCACAGCGGGCGGCGAGGCCATCAAGGTGGAATATGAAGAGGCTGTACCCGACCCTGCCGTAATCCCCGACGCATATATTAAAGGAGGTTACCTCAAGCTCACCACCACAGGCGAGAAGAGCTCGGCAATACAAACCACCCGCAACTACAACCAGAGCGGCGGCATCATTGAGGCAACCGTTGGTGGCAACGGCTCAAAGATCATCAACTGCGACGGCACCGTTGCCATCAGCGGCGGCAAGCTCACCGGCTTTGTCAACGGCACAGTTTCAAGCGACGAGACATCGGCTGGTGGCATAAAGTGTGCCGGCAATATCACAATATCAAACAGCAAGGTCGCCATCGACTGCAAGGGCAAGGGAGCAAAGGCCATCAACTGCGACAACAATATCACTGTAAACAGCGGCAACGTCACCCTGCTTACAACAGGTAAGAATTACATAGAGATTCAAGACGACAAGAAGAGTTGTGCCATCCAGGCCGGCAGCATAACCATCAACGACGGCACAGTCATAGCCAAAGCATATGACAACGCATTGTCAGCACAGACAATAAACATCAACGGCGGTGTTGTCAATGCGACAAGCACCAATGCCGATGCACTCGACACCGAAGCCACACAAACCGGCGGCTGGCTGTTGACAAAGGAATAAGAAAAACATCCACCATAAAGACAAGAAGCGGAAGGTTTTGCCTTCCGCTTCTTGTCTTTATACAGCTAACGCAATATTTACATTTCAGTCATTCATTTGTTATCTTTTGCTTGCAAAGAACCTCTTCATAAGCGCAGTGGCCTCGTCGGCGCACACGCCACTGACAACCTCGGTCTTGGGATGCAAGACATCGGGTGCATAGCGGTGATAACCGCGTTTCTCATCCTCGGCACCATACACCACTCTACCCATCTGCGCCCAGGCTATTGCACCGGCACACATGGGACATGGCTCAACTGTTACATAGAGAGTACAATCAGTAAGGTATTTGCCGCCTAAGTTTGAAGCCGCAGCTGTAATCGCCTGCATCTCGGCATGTGCGGTGACATCATTGAGCATCTCGGTGAGATTATGTGCACGCGCGATGACACGGCCCTGACACACAATTACAGCACCAATGGGCACTTCGTCCTCATCAAATGCCTTCTGCGCCTCAAGAAGCGCCATCTTCATATATTCTGTATCTGTCATCATCGGCGCATATCGTGCTCCCCGAAGAGCGTGGGATAATCCTCGTCAAGATTCTTGTAAATGAACGACAACAATGTCTCACGCATCCAATTACTCTTGTTGTTGATGCGGTATTTCTTGAGATAATCGTCAATGATTTTCATCTCCTCATCACTGACAAGGCACACCACGCGCGAATGGCGCACAGGCTGCGTGCGTGTTGTTGTTGCTTTAGGAGATTTTGCTTTCTTTGCGCTCATTATATGAATGACTTCTTAATTTTGCGCAAAAATAATCCATCTTTGCGCCAAATGCAAGTTTTTCATTTGCTTTTGAGCCCCACAAGTCGTATCTTCGCTATGAAAATGTCAAAACAACAACTCGGGACAGCAATATGGCACAACACAACATGCTTGGCGACAAGGGCGAGATGCTTGCATCGAGATATCTCCTTGATAAAGGATATGCAGTGCGCCACCACAACTGGCGTAGCGGTCACAAGGAGATTGACATAATTGCACAGCAACGCGACACTCTTGTATTTGTAGAGGTCAAGAGCCGCACATCCGAGGCTTTCGGCAATGCATATGACGCAGTTGACGAGAAGAAGACAAGACTGCTCATATCGGCAGCACAAGCCTATCTGCTAAAATACAAAATAGACCTCAAGTTCCGTTTCGACATCATTACCGTTATTGGCGAAAGTGAACCTTATAAGATTGAGCACATCGAGAATGCATTCCGTCCCGAGTGGTAAAACCCAGCAGTCATGAACATTGAAGATGCACGCATATATTGCCTGAGCAAGCTGAATGCCACCGAAGATTTTCCTTTCGACGAAACGATATTGGTATTCAGAGTGGAGAACAAGATTTTCGCCATCACAGACCTTGAGAACACAAAGTGGTTCTGCGTGAAATGCGATGCCGACTATGCAGTGGAATTACGCGAGAATTACCCACAGATAGCGCCGGCTTGGCACATGAACAAGAAGTATTGGAACCAGTTGGACATTGCTGCATTGAGTGATGAATTGTTCTATTCACTCGTAGACCACTCCTACAATGAAGTATTGAAGAAACTCCCCAAAAAGACACGCATCAAGTATGGCATGGAATAAGGATTCAATAATTCGCCTTGCGACGGTGGACTCCAGCAACCGTTACATGCGTGACGAGGCCTGTGACCTGTGGAACAGGCATGGAGAGAACGGTGTAGTTGTTGTAACAGCAGAGCACCAGACTGCAGGGCGCGGACAAAGGGGCAACACTTGGAGTTCGAATGCAGGCGAGAACCTGCTGTTTTCAATTCTTGTACGCCCTGGCGAGGCTTTGAAAGTTACAGAACAGTTCCGGTTGTCACAGGCTGTGGCACTATCCTTGCACGATGCCATGCGGCACTATGGCATTGATGTCAGGCTCAAATGGCCTAACGACATATATGTAGAGAACCGCAAACTGGCGGGCATTCTACTGGAACTGGACTACATGGACAACACGGTAGAACAGGCAATAATAGGGATTGGAATAAATGTAAACCAGGTAAGCTTCCCCACGATGGACAGGATTCCGGTTTCAATGAGGATGCTTCAAGGGCGTGAATTCATCCTTGATGATATCCTTGCAACCGTACTCGACTCCTTTGAGCATCATTACCAAGAATTGCGCTCAGGGAACGGGAATGCCATAGCGGCAGAGTACACAGGACTGCTTCTTGGTATGGGCGTACAACGGACATTCGTTGACAAGAACGGACACTTTGAAGGCGTTATAAAAGGTGTTGAGGATGACGGACACCTATTGGTGCAACGCAATGACGGTAGCACCGGCCGATATGCCTTCAAAGAGGTAGAAATGGAACTTTAGTTCCTGCCATTATTTCTATATTCCCTTCTGCGGCGCAATTTATAACGGCGACGCAGCAACATCCATAGCAAAGCAAGCATAACAACAGAAGCACCGACGGTGAGCCATTTCTGAGAATTGCTCATCTCATTGTTACGGGGAAAAAAATAAATATAAATGGCTGCTGTGTATATGGCAAGTATCGCCACTGTAATATTGGGGTTCTTTATAAATCTCATTTCTATATCATTATATTCGTGCTGCAAAAATAGTAAAAAAAAAGATTGCAATAAATTATATTAACCTTTTGATATAAAATATAGCATATATTAATAAAATGTCTTACTTTTACAAAAGCAAGTAATAACAAAATACTAACATTATGGCAAAGTTCAAACGAATACTTTTGAAGCTCAGCGGCGAGAGCCTTATGGGTGAGCAAGGCTATGGTATAGATGTAAAACGCCTCAATGAATATGCTGCACAGATCAAGGAAGTTGCAGAGATGGGCGTACAGATAGGTATAGTAATTGGCGGTGGAAACATTTTCCGCGGCCTCACAGGAGCGGGCAAAGGTTTCGACCGTGTAAAGGGTGACCAGATGGGTATGATGGCAACCGTCATAAACAGTCTCGCACTCAGTTCTGCACTTGGAGCAGCAGGTGTCCCCAACAAGGTACTCACAGCAATCCGCATGGAGCCTGTAGGCGAGTTCTACACCAAGTGGAAGGCTATTGAGGCTATGGAACAGGGTATGGTTGTGATTATGGCAGCCGGCACAGGCAGTCCCTACTTTACCACCGATACAGGTTCATCACTCCGTGGCATTGAGATTGAAGCCGATGTAATGCTCAAGGGTACACGCGTTGACGGCATCTACACCGCCGACCCCGAGAAAGACCCGACAGCAACAAAGTTCCAGGACATCACATACGACGAGGTAATCTCACGCGGACTCAAGGTCATGGACATCACAGCGACAGCAATGTGCCGCGAGAACAACCTGCCAATCTATGTATTCAACATGGATATCGTCGGTAATCTGAAGAAGGTTATGGCCGGCGAGGAGATAGGCACATTCGTACATCCATAAATAAGTAAATCCAATAACCAAGCGGGTGGCTAAGTCAACTTAGCCACCCGCTTGGTTATTATTGTAAAAGAATATAAATCAGCGTTTCTTGCCTAATGGAATATTCAATCCCACAGAAACATTGGCATTCAAGTTGTCCAACGGAATATACTGCTTATTATATTTATAGATCATACAATCAGTAGCAACAAAGATATTGAAACCGGTACAATGCAAATTGACCATAGCGCCAAAGTCCATGCCAAGTGTTGACTTCGTTCCACTGACAGCTATACTGAACCAATTTGTAGGCGACAGGTTTGCCATAATCGAGAATTGATGGAAAGGATATAACTCGTCAAGACTGTTGCTATAGAGGAGAGCAAGACTGAGTTTGTCATAGAAAGGCATCTTATATTCAAGGCCAATATGAAGTGTAGAAAAGAGGTCCTCTTTTTCCTCGACAACAACACCTTCGTCAGCAAGCACAAGCATATCGGCCAAGCCATCTCCAATTGCTTCAAACTGATCTTCAAGGCTTTCTGTCTGATCTGCACCCACTCCAAGATTATCGAATCCATTAAAGCTGTATGGTTCCGGAGCACAACCCAACCTTGCAACATTCTTCCACTTCATGTAACCAAGGTCGGTTATTGAAGCAGATATTGTGAGTCCCTTGACAAGCACATCACTCATGTCATAAGACACACCAAGGTCAACCCCCATACCCAAACCGTTCAATCCAGGTACAATATCCTTAACTCCATTGATCATTCCGTTATCATCCAAGGTGAATCTACCGCCGAATGCAGCAGAAAGTGAAGCCTTCGCATCAATCATCCATCGTTCACCGGTCATTGCCACATCCATGTTCTCAATGAGAAGGTTTGCATAGGCAGCACCAAGTAACACCTTAAAGCGGGCACCGATACTCAAACCATTTTTGAACTTGTGCGAGTGTCCAAGCGCAATATCAATATAATTGCGTGTGGAAAGACTCATGTTGTCAAAACTATATGTACCGCCACCCAATGTTTTCATGAACCTGAACATATCATACGGCACATACAACGCTGTGTGTGAGTGCAATCCCACATCAAATGTATTATAACCGCCAAAACCAAAGAAACCGAATGACATAAGAGTCACATCCAGATCAACCGCCAACTTATTGTTCTTGTTGATATCAGCAAGAAAGTCCTCGGCACTCACAGATGGATGCATGAAAGTCAGCAGACTTTTACCATCAGGTGAATCATAGATAAAATTTGAAAGTCCCAGATTTCCGGTAGTCTTCACATCTATCTCACCCAAAAATGGAAATGCGAAATAGTGCTGGTCATTCATCAATGCAGGGTTTAATCTGTAACGGTATGCATTACCCTTGAGAAAATATCCGGTTCTTGTTGTCTGTGCACCTGCTACTACAGATATTGCAAGAAAAAGCACTGCAGTTGCAAGAGTCTTTATTCTGTTTGTGATTTTCATAATCTATCAATTAGTTATTTTTTAATTCGTTCAAATCAACAGTAACCGGTTCATCAATACTTATTACAATGTTTTTCAACTGAATATACTCATTTGCATTGAACACACCTGAGCCTTCTCCTTCAAGAGATATATCAATTTTGTCAAGTTTTGTAAGTTCCTGAGCCTTCAGTTTCACAACAACATGCGAAACAACAGGTTCTGTCACCACACCATTTACAGCTCCATTGCCCTTTTCAATGCTTCCTTCTATTGTAAGGTCAAGATCTTCAAGCAATTTACCCTCGCTGTCATAAGCCGTTATCTCAGGAGTAATACCGAAAGGTATTGTGTTCAACACATCGAATGATAGTGTCACTGCCCCTATCTTGTCAATGTATTCACCTAGTTGATCGCCTGATTCATTACTCTCTTCCTTAATTCCATCAATAGTCTCAACATAGACTATATTCAAACTATCAAACGCCATTGGCAATGCAAAAGAATATCTACCAGAGACTTCATAATCGCGTCCCAAAGCGAGCTTTGAGAATTTGTCATCAACGGTGGCAGTCAAAGAAACATCTATTCTATCAGGGATTCTCTTTATTATATTGTTAAGTTCGGGTACTACAACAGTGGTATAATCCTCGACTGTTGTGCCATGTCTGTTGATAAAGAATTTGTTTATGGTATTGCCCATGAAACTCAAATCGACATTCACGGCCGACCCATCCAATACCTGGCCACTCTCGTCTTTAGCCACAAATTCTGCATTAGCAAAAATTGCTGACTCTACAGGATTGTTCAATGTAAAGAATATGCGAGGATCCTGGAAATCAAAATAGGCATTCTTGAGGAAATCGAGTTCGCTGCCAAGGCTCAAGTCTACACTTTCCTTCATCAGTTCAAGTTCGGGATCAAACACACCGTCAATCTCATTTACCACAAAACGGCCGATTTTAACATCGCATTTAATATCAACCGACTGTATATGTGTTACATTGTTGAAACCGAGCATAATTGTATCGGAGACGATATAGCCCGAAGCAGAAAGTTCATCATGCACATTTATTATACCATCATCAACTGTTAGATATCCGTCTGGCAAATGAGTAAAATCTACAGCCTCAATGAAAAGTTCCTTCTTATAGCATAGCGCCTGTTTTGCAGCATCGTATTTTGCAGGGCCACTTATAACCAGTTTACCATCATTGACATTTGAACTCTCTGTAAATACAAGGTACTGGGGCAATTGGATAACCAAGCCATCAGCTTCATCTGATTTGAAATGTAGATTCTGGGTGAGTTCAAGAATATCGTCAGACTGATGATTCTCACTAAAAACTTTCAAATCAAGTTCCAACTTGACACTATCTTCCAAGACAAGATGACGCACTTTCTTGATTTCAGACGGCACCTCTGGGTCCACATCGAATTTTGTAGTGTATTCTATTTTCTCATTCACCACAAATGGATACTTACTTTTTTTCATCTCCTCGATAACCCATGACGGCAAGTTCTCCACAGCCGATAAGTCTATCAGTTCAAAATCAAGGTGTTTGTTTTCTGTTGCAGCAGCAATGGAAAAATCGAGCGTTCCCACACTGAACTTAACCGGTGAAAAAGTACCATCCTTTACCAATGAGTAATCACCTGTAACGGTGTCAACCTGAAGCACATCTATCTCTGACGTGTCAATCAAGTCAGAAAGCACAATCTTCCCTGTAGAACCGACAGGGAATGCCAAGTCCTTTCCAACAGAGATTGTCAAATCCAGTTCTTTTGTCAGGTCGCAACTTTCTTTTTGGGCACATGCCACCAGGAGTGACGCAGAAATGACGCCGGTTGCGATGCAACGCCACATGCGGAAAAATTGTTTTAGCATAGAATAGTTTTAGTGTTAGTGTTATGTGGGTGTACTTATTTTATCTCCTCAAAATCTACATATTCTCCTTCATCCTTGTCAAATAGCTTTTTCTTCTCCTTTTGTTTGTGTTTCTGTTCCGTTGCACGGGAATCATTCGCAGTATTGGATGTGTAATAGAAACCTCCATCCGTTCTATGCCATTTTTTTCTTGAACGGAACCCAAAGAGAGAAAGTATCCAAGAAACGAAAGAAAGTATAATTGTCGGTATCAGGAACAATATCAACAATATTATTATCAGTATATACATAGGTCACATTTTAAAAATAAGGTTCATCATAATTACCACAACAGCCTCTACATTAACAAACGCAGAGGCCAGAATATGGTTTACAACGAATACCCGTCAAGGTCAGACATTCTTCTTGGATGAAACAACCGAGAATATCAGATACCAAGATATGATCGCGACCGGGGCAAGATAACCCAAGACAAACATTGGCAGAGAACCCAACAAGAATATGAACCTTGTCCTGTTGCTCTTCCAACTCAAGTTCTTGAACTTCATCGAGAACATAGGGATTTCCGAAATGAGGAAATATGAGAACAAGAATATGAGCGCCAATATCAGTATCCATCCATTGTTCATTTCATACAACCATTTTCCACCGCCCACGATCAGCGAAGACCAGAACAATGCGTTCGCAGGAGTTGGCAAACCGATGAATGAAGTTGTCTGACGTTTATCGATATTGAATTTAGCCAAACGACAAGCCGAGAACACGGCAATCAAGAATGCGAAATAGGGCAATACCTTTGCAAAATCCCCAAGACAAGACGGATATTCCAACAATCTCATGAAAGAGAAAATCACCGTTGCCGGTGCCAAGCCGAATGTAATATCATCGGCCAAAGAATCCATTTGAACTCCAAGTGGAGAAGAAACACCCAAAAGGCGGGCAACCATACCATCGAAGAAATCAAAAACCGCACCAAGAACGATAAAGAGCATCGCGCTTTCGAATTTTCCATCGAAGGCCATTACACAAGCCACACAACCCGAAAAAAGATTACAGCAAGTAATTGTGTTTGGAATATGTTTCTTTATAGACATCTTTTAATTTATTTGAAGGTTGCTATTATTGTTTCGTTACCGACTGTCTTTTGGTTCAGCTCCACTTTCAAATCAACATCAAGAGGAAGATAAAGATCGACACGGGAACCGAATTTGATAAAGCCCATGTGCTGGTCTATATAACATTCCTCACCAACAGAAGCATATGTCACAATGCGACGTGCCATCGCACCGGCAATTTGACGGACAAGAACCTCGCGGCCATCCTCTGTCTCGATAACAACCAAGGAGCGTTCATTCTCTGTACTTGCCTTGGGCAACCATGCTTTATGGAACTTGCCTTTCTGATGCTCCACCCTCTTTATTACACCGTCAACGGGATACCAGTTGGCATGTACATTCATTGGACTCATGAAGATAGAAACCTGGAGTCTCTCGTCCTTGAAATGGTCAGGTTCAAAAACCTTTTCAATCACGACAACTTTTCCATCGGCCGGAGCAACCACCACATTATCCACATCACCGGGGAATATGCGTTTAGGACTACGGAAGAAGTTCACCATCAGCAGATAAGTAACCACAAGCGCCGAGCACACCACGGTGTTAAGCACATACAGCCTAGGCAGATAGAACCACAGCAGGAAACTCACCAGTGCCAATATCAAGAAACTCACCAAAAGGATTTCTGTACCCTCCCTGTGGATTCTGTAATCCTTTAATTTTCTTATTCTTTTAAATTTTTTCATAATCAGATATCCGATAATAGCCTGTACACTTTTATAACAGCACGGTACATGCTCACAGTTTACTGCAAATATAGCAACAAAAAATCAAAAACAAATCAAAATATGTGTAAAAATGTAAAATATAATTTAATACCCCGGCCACCAAAAGGTGTTTGCATAACAAGACGCAACTGTCACTATTCCGGATTACATGGCAACGAAAAGCAGAAGGTTGAAAACTTTTTGGCAAAAAAGCAGCCATATATAAACAAAAGGTATTACCTTTATCAACGATAAACAAGAAACAGATGCAAGACTTCGTACACCTACATGTCCACTCCCAGTACTCCATCCTTGATGGTCAGGCTGCCATAAAGAAACTCGTCGACAAGGCCATTGCCGACGGGATGAAAGGCATTGCCATCACCGACCACGGCAACATGATGGGTATCAAGGAATTCTACAATTATGTAAGCAAAGTAAACAAAGGCAAGGAAGGCGACGAGCGTTTCAAGCCCATTATCGGTTGCGAAGTCTATGTTGCCGAGCGCAGGCTCTTCAATAAGGAGTTGAAAGAGGACATGCGCGGACACCACCTTATTCTTCTTGCAAAGAACCTGCAAGGCTATCACAACCTTGTTAAAATAGTATCAAAGGCGTGGAGCGAGGGCTACTACTACAACCCCCGAACAGACAAGGCCGAGATTGAGAAATACCACGAGGGCATCATCTGCTGCTCGGCGTGTCTTGGTGGCGAGATTCCACAATTGATAAAGAACGGAAACCTGACAAAGGCCGAAGAGAGCGTCATGTGGTTCAAGAACCTCTTTGGTGATGATTTCTACCTTGAACTACAGTTGCACAAGGCAACAGTCGAGCGTGCCAACCACGAGGTGTACCCCTTGCAGGTCGAGGTCAACAAGCACATCATTGAATTGAGCAAGAAGTGCGGAGTGAAGCTAATCTGCTCCAATGATGTACACTTTGTCGACGAGGAGAACGCCGAGGCGCACGACCGTCTTATCTGCCTGAGCACAGGCCGCGACCTTGACGACCCCACCCGTATGCTCTATTCAAAGCAGGAATGGATGAAGACCAAGGCCGAGATGGCCGAGATGTTCGGCGACATCCCAGAGGCAATGGCCAATACTGTGGAGATATGCGACAAGGTAGAGTTCTACACCATTGACAGCGCGCCCATCATGCCGAACTTTGCCATTCCCGAGGAGTTCGGTACAGAGGAGCAGTACCGCCAGACCATCACACACCAGCAACTTTTTGACGAGTTCACACAGGACGAGAAAGGCAATGTAGTGCTCTCGCAGGAGGAAGCCGAGAAGAAGATAAAGAAACTCGGCGGATATGACAAGCTCTACCGTATCAAGCTCGAGGGCGACTACCTTCGCAAGCTCGCATATGACGGAGCAAAGAAGTGCTATCCCGAGCCATTCACACAGGAGCTCACCGACCGCATAGACTTTGAGCTGCACATCATGAAGACCATGGGTTTCCCGGGTTACTTCCTCATCGTGCAGGATTTCATCAAGGCCGCGCGTGAGGAACTTGGCGTGTCGGTAGGCCCCGGCCGTGGTTCTGCTGCCGGTAGCGTTGTTGCCTACACCCTTGGAATCACTCGTGTCGATCCTATCAAATACGACCTGCTGTTCGAGCGTTTCCTGAACCCCGACCGTATCTCACTCCCCGATATTGATGTGGACTTTGACGATGACGGCCGCGGCCGAGTACTCAACTGGGTAACCGAGAAATATGGACAGGAGAAGGTGGCACACATCATCACCTACGGTACCATGGCAACCAAGCTTGCCATCAAGGATGTCGCACGCGTACAGAAACTGCCGCTTGACATATCCAACAAACTGTGCAAGGCCATCCCGGACCGTCTGCCCGACGGACTGAAGATGAACTTGCCCAACGCCATACAGTCAGTGCCTGAACTGCGTGAGGCCGAAGCTTCGCCCGACCCCATCCTGCATGACACGATCAAATATGCGAAGATGCTCGAGGGTAATGTGCGCAACACCGGCGTTCACGCCTGCGGAACAATCATCTGCCGTGACGACATCACAGACCATGTCCCCATCAGCATTGCCGAGGACAAGGAGACCGGCGAGAAGATGCTCGTGACACAGTACGAGGGTAGCGTAATTGAAGAGACCGGGCTCATCAAGATGGACTTCTTGGGATTGAAGACCCTCTCGGTAATCAAGGAAGCTTTGGAAAACATTCGCCAGAGCCTGAAGATTGACATTGACATTGACACCATACCCATTGATGACCCCAAGACCTACGAACTCTACAGTGCCGGAAACACCATCGGTACATTCCAGTTCGAGTCGCCCGGTATGCAGAAGTATCTGCGAGAACTGCAGCCCAGTACCTTCGAGGACCTCATTGCCATGAACGCCCTCTACCGTCCGGGACCAATGGACTACATCCCCGACTTCATCAAACGCAAGCACGACCCCTCGCTTGTACAGTACGATATTCCTTGCATGGAGAAATACCTCAAGGACACCTACGGAATTACCGTATACCAGGAGCAGGTGATGCTCCTCTCGCGCCTGCTTGCCGACTTCACACGCGGCGAGAGCGACACCCTGCGCAAGGCCATGGGTAAGAAACTCAAGGCCAAGCTGGACGAGCTGAAGCCGAAATTCATCAACGGCGGCAAGAAGAACGGACACGACGAGAAGGTGCTTGAGAAAATTTGGGCAGACTGGGAGAAGTTCGCATCGTACGCCTTCAACAAGTCGCATGCAACATGCTACTCATGGGTAGCCTACCAGACAGCCTACCTCAAAGCCAACTACCCGTCGCAGTACATGGCTGGTGCAATGAGCCGCAACCTTGACAAGATTACCGAAATCACCAAGCTCATGCAGGAGTGCAAAAGCATGGGCATCAATGTGCTTGGCCCCGACGTGAACGAGTCGCGCCGCAAGTTCAGTGTCAACAAGAAGGGCGACATACGCTTTGGCCTCTGCGCTGTGAAGGGCGTAGGCGAAAGTGCCGTACAATGTATCATTGACGAGCGTGAGGCCAATGGTCCGTTCAAGAGCATATTCGACTTTGTGGAGCGCGTAAACCTCACAGCCTGCAACCGCAAGAACCTTGAGTGCCTTGCATTCTCGGGAGCATTTGACGAGCTCCCGGGCGGCATATCGCGCGAGCAGTATGCCGGCACAAACAGCAAGGGCGACCAGTTCCTTGAGGCGCTTGTGCGCTACGGCAACACCTATCAGAACGACAAGGCCAATGCCACCGCATCACTCTTTGGAGACACGGAGATGGCCGAGATTCCCCACCCCGAAATACCGGTAGGCGGCAACTGGAGCACACTGGAGCGTCTGAACCGCGAACGTGAGCTTGTGGGTATTTACCTGTCGGCACATCCGCTCGACGACTATGCCATCATCCTCAACGAGTTCTGCAACACCAAGGCCAACGAAATGGATAACCTTGAGGCACTGCGTGGCCGCAAGATAACCCTTGGTGGTGTTGTGAGCGACCCGCCACGCACAGGCTTCACGAAGAAGGGCAGCCCCTACGGAGTAGCCAAGATTGAGGACTTCAGCGGCTCGGCCGAGATGTTCTTCTTTGGCGACGACTGGATGAAGAAACAGAACTACTTCATCCCCGGCAACTTCCTTTACATAAAGGGCAGCTGCCAGCCACGCCGCTGGGACGATACAAAGTTTGATTTTGTTGTAGACAGCATAGAGCTGATGCCCGAGATTAAGGAAGGGATGGTAAAGAGCATCACCATTACATTCGATGTAATGTCGCTCACCGACGAGGTATACAGCACCATCATCGACTATACCGAGAAGCACCCCGGCAACAGCAAGCTCATATTCAAGATAAGGGACTACCAACAGGAGTTCACGCTTGAATTGGCATCAAAGAACCGCGACATAGAGGTATTGCCTGAGCTACTCGACTACCTGAAAGAGATAGAAAACATAGAATACAAACTTAATTAACCAATAAAAAAGTAAAGAATTATGGCAACAAACGTAACAAACGAGAACGCAAAAGAATTCATGGCAACTGAATTGCCAATAGTACTTGATTTCGGCGCAGCATGGTGTGGCCCCTGCAAGCAGTTGGCACCAATCATCGATGAGCTTTCCGAGGAGTATGCAGGCCGCATCGCTGTAGGCAAGTGCGACATTGAGGAGGCTGATGACCTTACAATGGAGTATGGCATCCGCAACGTACCAACTGTTATCTTCATCAAAGACGGCAAGATTGTAGACCGTTTCGTAGGCTCAAAGTCAAAGGGCGACGTAAAGGCAAAGTTCGAGGCACTTCTCTAATCCTTAAAACCGAGTACCATGAACAACGACGAATTCGCAATGGACGACCTCGATGACGAGAAGACCATAGCATTCATACGTGAGAGACTGCCACAGGATCTCAAGGAGAAGTACAGCGACGACGAGTTCTACTTCTTCCTCGACACTATCTACGACTACTACGAGAAGAGCGGAATCCTCGATAGCAACAACGAGTATGTCGACATCGACATCAACGAAATTGCCAATTTCATAGCCAAAGAGGCAAAGAAATGTGAGATTGGCGAGTTCGACCCCGAGGAGCTTTACTTTATAGTGGAAGGAGAATTAGCTTATAACGGTATCATTGACGAAGAATAATCGTCAATACCGTTATAAGCTAATCGAGCGGCATTTTGAGCAATAGTCACGCGCAGCACAGGCAAAGTTTGTGCCGCGTGGGATGCGATTGCCAAAGGCAACAAAATGACGGTCAATTTAGCCTATAACGGAATAATTGACGAAGAGGAGTAACAACTCACAAACCCATAAACGAAAGATGGCAACACTCAATGAGTGCTGCCATCTTTCGTTTATTATGCTCAGTATACAGACAACTGCTTTATTTGACAGCCTTAAAGCTCATGTCAAGTCCCTTAACCGAGTGTGTGAGAGCACCTACAGAGATGAAATCCACACCGCAAAGGGCATAGCTACGCAGGGTATCGAAGGTGATACCGCCCGATGACTCGGTCTCGTAACGGCCGGCAACCATCTCAACAGCCTTGCGGGTCTTCTCGGTATCGAAAT
>JAEIGA010009777.1_pt1 | contig 14525 bp, 29 predicted proteins | sample 9270691 | NCBI WGS metagenome assembly JAEIGA01 (sample SAMN17057246, study PRJNA624740) | gut metagenome | biome: biome; isolation source: fecal sample | host: Bos grunniens | place: China: Xizang | collected 2019 | reverse complement strand
TTCGCCTTCACACGATATTTCTTCCCGTCGCGCTCCATTACGGTCGTCGCGTCAGGATACAATTCCATATACTTCTCAACATGCGCATCCTGCACATTCTGCTTTTTCCCGTTATTGTCAAATATCGGCATATCTTCAATTATTAGGTTTATAATCAATTATCTCATCCTCGGGTTTCCAAATCTCTACCAATTCCCTATTATTGTAGTTGCTGATAGCCTGTCTCATCTCATCCAATGTCGGATTTATATTCTCCACAAGTTTAATTACCGGCATACCTCCTGCGTCAATTCTCAACACAGGCCTTCCCACATCATCCTCATCGTAAAGTTTGACCTCCTTCTTCGCCTTATATTCAGATGGCAGCTTCGCATACGCAGCCTGTAAATTGTTCGCACTCTCGGAATGCCTGAAGTACTCTTTTGTGCCATCGTCTTTGACGATGAACACATCGCGGTTCACACCCGAACCGCCACCACTGTTATAATACTTAGCGTAAGCCTCGTTCTTGGCAATCGCACTTGCCGTTTCCGCCTCCTTCAACGCATCCAGTTTATCCTTGCGCTCTTGCTCCTTGTTGTACTTGTACGCCTCCAGCTCCGCATTATACCGCGCCAACTTCTGCGCATTCTCCTCCTTGCGCTTAGCTTCTTTCAATGCAGCTCTCTCCTTGGCGAAAGCCGCTGTCTGCGCCGCATTCTTCTCACGCAATACCCTCAACCTCTCATTGCCCTTTGCACTCTCATTCTGCGTCTGGCCAATCTTCCACGCACCGCCGTGCATCGCACCACCCTGCGCCACCAAGTGCGCCATATCGCCAATCAGCGCCATATCCCTATCACGCTTCGCCTTTTTCTCAATCTCCGCAGCCTTCTTCTCCGCATCCTTGATGCCACTCTCCACGTCATCCGCATAAGTACCCTCGTCAAGCGTAGGATACACAGGCCTCTTCTTTTCATTCATCATATCGTATGCGCTCATATTATTTCTCTGATGGGTGATATTTTTTTTCTCCTTTGGAAACATTAACCGGCACCTTTATGCTCCCAGCAGCGTTCTGCACCCCTTTTGTCGCATCAGCAGCGTTCTGCACCCCTTTTGTCGCATCAGCAGCGTTCTGCACTGCATCTTTTCCCCCACCCCACTCGATGCCTTGCAACCCACTTGTGATAAGACTCGCGCCGCCGGATATCAGTTCCTGTGCTGCCGCCTGCTTGTTCTCCGCAATCTGTGCTGCCTGCTGGCTGAGGTTAGTGTCCATCGCCAACTTCTGCGCATCAATAGCGGCCTTGTTCTGCTGCCCCTGTGCTGCCAAGTTACCAACCGTCTCACCCATAGCCTTCCCTCCGGCCTCCGCCACCGCTTGAGCCTGTTCAGGCGTTCCACCCGTTATCGCCTGTCGCGCCCTCTCCTCTCGGGTATGCTCATCCCAAGCATTCCTCACTCGTTTAAGCGCATTCTGCGCCTCAACAGTATTCAGGTAATCCTGATAATAATTCCTTTGATACCACGCTTCATTGGCAGCCCTCTGCTTCGCCAATTCTTCCTCCTGTTTCTTCGCCTCGTCAGCACTTTTCCACGCGCCATATCCGGCTCCTGCAGCCCCAAGCACAGCACTTGTAATACCTATTACACTCATATCCTTTAGCTATTCGAATTAAAACACCCAAAGGTCGCAACTCACCCCCTCATTCCCCTTGCGGAAAAGACATACAAGATTGCGGAAAACAGAAATTCGCGCCCAACCATACAATTGTAGCGCAATTGTATGTATCTTTGTATGGTGGCTGTATGGCAGCTGTATGGTACACCCCCGTAATGCGTTGATGATAAATGAAAAAAGGTGTAGGGAGGAAAAAAAAGAAACTGTATGATGACGAGTTTAAAAAATTCGTTGTCCGCGAATACGTAAACTCAGGCAACGCAAGCGAGATTGCACGAAGACACGACATCGCACGCTGCACACTCCTCGAATGGGTCAAATATTACGGCACCATCACCACAACCAATGAATCTGTAGCACACGCCTGTGTTGCAGCCATCGAAAAGACATCCAACGCCGCAGTGCGCTCCATCGAGCAGGCCACTGCCACACGCCAGGAATTTCTCCAACAGCACTATGCCGGAGTAAGCGAATTATTCTCCGCACTCCTCACCAAGATGACCGAGGAGCTCAATAACACAACCAAGCATCCCTCCCTCCGCGACCAGGCAGCAGCACTCACAGCACTCATCAACTTCGTTAAAGAGTTCACCCCCACCGAAGAACAAGGCACCACCACCATCAACCTCCTTCAGCAGACAGTGAATAAAACCCAAGAGTAGCCAATTCAGTTCGTTTTCCACCGCCTTACATCACTTATGTAAAACAATTTTACTTTACATCTAAATTTTGCCAACATTAACTATCAAGCAGTTAGCAAAAATTTTCCAAAAGGCAAAACGCAAACACATTGTAAATAATTTTCTTAACTACACAAACAAAAAACCCCGACCTTTAGAGCCGGGGTTGAGTGTGGGGTTATTTCGTATTCGGGAGCGAGTGTACGTCATGCTCAAGCTTCACCCAAAGGCTTTCGTCAATTCCTTCAAGAAGAAAAGTTTGCTTCGTGTATTCAGGAGACGCTACACCTCTATAAGGCTTCAGTCCCTGAGACTTGATGTATGCCTCAATGCATTCGTACAGGTTCCACAACGCACTACTACTTGGACGAGGCCCCTCTCCTTTTACCGGTTTCTCACCTTCTGCAATACCTTCCACCGTATCTACAGCCTCGTTCACCTTGTCTTGAGTCTCCTCGTTCTTCTCACTCAATTTCTCCATTAGCGAGGTGAAACCATTCAAAGAGTTCGAGAGTTGGTCTGTCTCCACATCGGGTAGCTGCACATTCTCGCAGATAAAATCAAATAGTTCTTTCGCCTTCGTCAGGTCGGGGACGCGGTTGGGGTACTCGCCTGTGGCGGTGAACTCAATTGCATACTTCAAGGCATCAGCCTTGCTCTTTAGGCTCGATGAGCCTGAAAATCCATAACACATAAAATAAAAATTTAAATATTAAAATTATTTCTTCTTGCCATAAGCCTCGAGTGTCTGTCTCTCATCCTCGGCAGCCTTACGGTTTGTAAAGACTTTCACTATACCCCAGATTGACCTCGGGTTGATACACCTCTACCGCCCAGAGGGGTTCACCACTCTTGTGGCAAGTGCTGTGGGTTATTCTGTACTTGCTCATATCTTTCTGTTTACGGATTACAACAACAAACATAGCTCTCCACTTCTAACGGACACCAATTAGGGAAATAGCTTACGGCCATCGTCTGTTTCTTGCCGCTTTTCATATCCTCGATATGTTCGTTATCCATTGGCATGGCACATCCGAAACTCGGGTGCATACAATATTCCACCCGGCCAGGTTCTATTGTCTCTTCGTTTATTACTTTCTCGGTTCTTTCGTGGTACAGGCAGTTCAAACAACCCGTTACCTTGATTTTTCGTGTTGCAATGTAACTCATTTTTGTTCTTTGATTAAATTAAACCAATCCGCGAGCTCGCGGAACTCGGGGTTATATTTATACTCCATATCATATTTCCTGTCGTAATAACTGACTGTCGCGCGGTCCTTGCCCAGGCAAGCGCCAACCTCTTCTTGTGTCTTGCCTTGTTCTCGATGATGACGTGCAACGATGATGCGACAATAGACAAGGCCCATCTTGCGACCGGGTGGAATATCCTCGCCCTTCAGCGCGGATAGAAGTATAGGCTTAGGGTCTATTCGTTTTCTCATACTACTTCTAATTTAATCGGCTCTCCACTGTCCTCACAAGTGAGCGTTGGACTATTTTGACTGTTAAATTTTTTCATTTTCGTTATAGTATTAGTATTCAATATTTTATTTTTCAAAATCACGATGTTAAGGAAAAAACCTTTCCTAAAGTTCTTTAAACATTTCACACTCTTCGGTCTCAAAGTCGTATTGTTCCTCGGTGTAAGGTACACACTCATTGCTGAAAACGTGCGCTCGTTGATGATTGTAAAACCTCGCGCATTTATTCCTTATAGGACAATCTCTACCCATACAATGCGCTACATCGGTGGTGTAGGTTATATTCTTACTCATAGAATTGCCAATATATTAAGTTGTGTTTACCTTTCATTAGTTTAGCAGATTCTATAACTTTATTATTCCGAACCAACTCTACTTTCCCGTATTGGTCGGCACGAAAAATATTCCACTCAAACACAAAAGATATAGTAGGGCTTCTTTTCGCCGTTTCTTGTCGTTCTTGAATAAACCTTTTCAGCTCAGCATTGTCTTGATACATTTTGTTAAGAGTGTATTTTTCCTTAAATCGAGGTTTGTTTGAGAACAATCCCTTTAGGTAGCTAATTATCTTTTTCATATTTTACTTTTATCAATTAAACTACAATAAGGAAAATCTTATTTTACTTTTCCCATTCTTTATTTTCTATTATTGTTAATGCTCGGTCTACTACATACTCTATGCGTACAGATAGAGGTCTGTCGGTTATATCCTCAACATTCATAAGCATTGCATTGTATATCGGTTGCCCACAACGATAGGTTAGCCTTGCAATATCTTCTGTTGCGACTATGGCTAATTTATATTTTCTGCCATTGTAAATTATACTCAACGGTAACTTGTCTATTTTCTCTTGTAGGGTCATAGTTATTCGTATTGTCTGTTGATTTTACTAATATTTTCCTTTAATTCAAGTTGCTTAATCTTACTGTCAATAGTAGATATATGGTTTATAACGTCAAGCAATAAACGCTTCATCTCATAAGAATCCATATCGGAATGTTTCAAATCTTCTGACAGCATTTCATAAAGTTTCGGCAAACGATTGCCTAACCTCTCTATTAAAGATATAAAACTCATACTTCTTCAATTTCAATACTTGTTACATCGTATTCTGTGTCGAAATCCTCGTTTACAAATGGGTTGTTCTCCCAATCGGATAGCGAATATCCTGCAAACTCATAGCGAAAAAAGTCTTGTGCTTCTTCAAAACTGCAATCGCCCGTTACTTCTATTTCAAGTTCTATTTTCAGTTTCATACTTCTAACTTCGGTATTGGTAAATAATGGGTGTAAGTTTTAAACTTGAATATCGCCATTTTATCACATTCAAGAGAATCTTCCGTAAGTAAATGATGATATTCTCCGAGTTCGTCATAACCTCTAATTACTATCGGAAGTTGTTTTAACGCTTCCTTCGTACACTCCTCTGTTGCAAAACCGTTCTCATCGCGGTCAATGGGTATCCAAGTCATATCATTTCTGTTTTAGGTGTAGGCGGTTCTTGCCACCCGTCTTGTTTATAAATTACTTTTTCTTTCCTCGTTGCTTCTACATAGAGCGCGTACACAGGACAAGATAGTGTGTTATCGCAAGTATTAAGATTGCCTTCTTCGCAACGCTCACAGGCTTTTTTCAATAGGTGTTTTGCGTAACTCATTCCACACCTCCTTCCATTGCTTGCCTAAACTCAGCAATAAACTCTTCTGCCGCCTTTGCACGTTCCATTTGCGCCTTTATCCAACTGTCTGCAAGTGGTTCTCCATTCTCGTTAGTTTCGATAGGCACATCAACGCTTACTCTAAATCTTAACCACTCGCAAGCGCGGTCAAGCATTGTTTTGTCCGCCCAATTAGCACCTTCAGTAAAAGCCGATTGTAGATTTAAACTTTTGGAAATCCATTTGCATTTTTGAGCAGCTTTTTCTATTTCTTCCTTTCGTTCCATAACTAAATCAAATTATCAAGTGTGTATTCAATTCCTGCAAGGGCTGCTTGCTCGGGAGATGCTTTAGGCTTAAAGCTCATTATATATTTATCGCTTTTTAATTTACCATTCTCCCATCTAATATTTGGATATATAGTGTAGTACCAACCGCTATCAGCTATTTCAACTATTATATGTATCTTCTTCTCCTCCCTCAACCACTTCAAGACTTGCGGAATGGTGGGAGCATTAATATGTTTTTCATCTTTGTGTGATACAAGCATATCTTTATAGTTGCTGCCTCTATATTCACTATTATTAAACACAATAGTAGTTCTATAGTCAAAACCACAAACCTCGGATGGGTAATACCACCCAAAACACGGCTCATTAAACCCTTTCTCCTTGAGTTTAACCGCCAACTCAAAAGGTGCGAAATCTTCGTTCATTTCTCCCAAGTTTTATAGAAGTCATCGCAATCGTTAGTAGTACCTAAAAGATGTTGATTATCTTCATAAGGGATACAATGTTTATATGATCCGCACGTTGTATAATATGGATACGCTGCTTTTTCATAAAACCCCCAGAAAGTATTACGCCATTTCATATAACTTGCATCTCTCACCAACACCTTATCAAAAGGCTTCAAAGTGTTAATGTCGAACTTATTGGGGACTAATTTCTCCAAAGTCTTTGTTTCAGCGTTCCACTTGTAACCATTCGCCTTGATAGCGTCAAATAGTTTCTGCTTTTCTCCTTCGGTGGCGAGACGAATTGGATATTTGTCATCGGTTAAATATTCTGTTCCAAGTTCTCTAAGTTGAAAATCATCATCGGGTATATAATAATGACAATAAGAATGAATTTCTCCATTATAAATTTCATTAAGTATGAAAATGAAATCACATTGTTCATCATCTTTATCGGTGCAATCAACATATAATACATCTCCATCCTTAAAAGGTCTATGAAACTTGCTCCAATCTCGCTGGTCTTTGGAGGGGAATATCATACATTCGCAATTATCAAAAACTGGAAGCATATAATACCCTTCACTTGTAAATGTGATTTCTTGATTATTTTGTTTTTTACAAATAATAGTCCCCATATTAAGACAGTCAAATACACATTTCCCACACAATGGGCTATACAACTCCATGCCCTTTGGGCACTCTTTTAGGAGTTCTGCTATGTTTATTTTTTTCATAGTTGCTTTACTAATTTAATTTCAACTTCTTGTGGACTATTCTCAAAGGTTACTTCAGGAAAATCGCTTGGATGTAACCATAGTGAAGTACCAGCCCAATATTGACCGATATTTTCTTCCCAAAACAACATTGGTTTCTTTCTTCTAAATAAAGCCAAACTACCGTCTTGGTTTCTTGCTATCCAAAGTTTCATAATCATTCTCCTTTCTTTCGTAAAACCATTATTGCGCGGTCTATCGCTATGCCGAACACAAAGGGATTAACACACTCCGTTTTCGCTCCTCTGCGCCATTTCTGCGCGTAATGGAGCACTCTCAATGCCTGCTTGTCTGTGATGTTCTCCCGGCTAAGGGTGCATTGGTCGCCGCACCGCTGTTCGCGGCCGGTAACATCGCACCACCCATAACCGTCTATACTTTCGTGAGAGAAGAAATTACACTCTCCGCAATGTTTGCTCATACTCTCGTCTTGTTAAATTCAATCTTCTCCTTGATAATTCTCTCCACATCCACCCCACGGCGGTGCAGCTCTGTGAGGCAACAGATGAGAACATCCGTCAGTTCCTCCTGTGCCTGGGTGTATTCCGGCAGGTGCTCACTCTTCTCCACCTCGCTTGCCTCGCGGAACTCCTTCAGCTCGCTGAGGATACCGAAGAACGTATCAAGGTGGCCTGCATCCTTTTCTGTCTTGCCGCGAATAATCGCGGTGTTAAATGCTGTCTGTGCTAATTGGTTTATTTTTTCCATACTACATTTTTCTAAAAGAAGTTTTTAAATCAAATCCGTGATTTAGGATTTTTGTCTTATTGTCCGGTTCGGATATAGGCTCTTGCTTTATGGACCACAGAAAATTTTCAATGTTGTTATAAACAGGAGTATTATCCAATAGTTGTCGGATGGGATTCAGTACAAAACTCGGACAAGCTGTGAACACAGGGTTTTTGATTATTGCAAATTGTCCGTAACAACTCTTATCCTGCGCGTAGAGTATTGCTGATGCGGCTTCCGATTTACACCCTCTATGTCCACTGGGGTAAAAATCACACAGGTGTATGAATGTGGGGCAACCAAGCACTGTAAAAGCCTCGGGGAGTTCTATAACGAAATTATTCTTGATAACCCTTTTGGTTGCAAAGCACTCACGGTTAAGCGTTCTTCGATATTCTGCATACCCACGCACCTTGCGGTTTTTCGCCATAGGATATTTGGATGCAATGTATTCTTGTATCCTGGCTGAATCGGTGTAAATATCAAGTGGCACACCCGTCAATACAGGCTTTTTCTCAAGACCATATATTCTTTTAACGTAATCGTAGAAGCAAGCAACCGGAACCAAATAGATATTTGGATAGATACCGACAAGGATGTGTTCAATGTATATATCCGTCTCGTCATTGCCACCTGTAAATCGGCAAGGGATAATATCTTTAATCATCCATTCCAATTTCTCAATGCCTGGAAGATGCTCCTGGTTGTCAGGTTTTAGCAATGAGGTTTTTCTTACATAACATATACTATCGTCAGTATCGTACATTACTCCGTAGTCATAAAAATCCTTTCGGTTATCTATTATTCTCATTGTGTGTACTTATTAAATACCGCATCTCCTCCTCGGAAGTCATATAGCGGATGATTGGTTTATTATTTGGTTCAAAATTATGTCTCGTAAGTCGGGAGTATGCAGCGCATAACATAGGGCCTTTATCCGCGATGAGTTTTAAGACTTCTGCTATCATGATTTCTCCTCCTCCTTCTTACGTTGGTTGTACCCCTTGCGGAAACCCTCCTCAAAAACATAAGTGCAGACATCGAATGTCAGCAAGTCGCACTTCACTTTTGCCGGGCACTTCTCGCAGTTTATTTTACCCGATGCCTTGCGGGCCTTCTTGCCCGTGGCATCCAAATCACAATACGGTTTCATATTATCTTCTTTGATTTTCAGGGATTAAAAAGAGCCGTAAGAAACAATCTCGCGGCTCCAATGGATTATTCAGCTTGCAGCGCAAGCATCTTTATACATAAATCGTGTGGCTCAAGGTCCTTTGTCTCCTCACAGAACTCCGCGAACTTATGGAACAACCCTGCTGCTATTATAAATGCGTAAGCTCTGTTCTTCGCATTCATCTCGATAGTGAACTTATCCATATTTCCCTCCCTTTTTGAATAAGTTATGACTTGGCAACTACCTTAATGTTGCAAGGTGGGTTGTCTCCTTCGTAAGCATTGACTATCATCTCCATATGTTGGGTATGCAGTTCGATGATTGCTGCAGCATCTCTGAATATTGATGCCACTTGTTGCAGGTCTTCTTCCTTACTTGCCGAATCAGCCATATGCTTGAAGTAATCAACCATAAACGATGGACTGTTAGCCGGGATATATCCGTCAATCAAACCATACTCTTTGGCTTTTTGAAATACATTCTTTTCCATAGTTACGCTGCCATTTTCTTGTTATACAAATCGAGAATAAACTGCTTGCCGAGTTCAGTCAGTACATCTGCTGTCGGGTCTTGATGTTGCCTTGACTATCGACATAGGGGTGCGGACGGTGGACTACATAACCTTTGTCGCGGTATTTGGCTTTGAGGTGGTAGGTCTTGCTCTCGTAATATTGCACATCCCATTCGCAGAGCAGTTTGTTGAGTTTGATTGCAGAGATACCCAAGCAGTCGGCTATCATATTGACGGTAAGGTAGCCTTCGGAAGACAACACCTTGTCGTGATACTCTACCTTTGGGGCTTGGAGCTTGAGTTGATGCTCTTGCTCGATGTTCACAAGTTGCAGGCGTTCTTTCTCTTCTTCGGCTTCGAGAGCTAACTGAAGGAGTTCCTTGCGGGAGAGTTGCTGAACAGAGTATCCACCTGTCTTGCGGATTGAGGGCAGAACCTCACTTGTTACCCACTTGCGGAATTGCTTGGCTTCGGGTTTACGGCTGTCAAGAATTACATCATACAGACCATCTTCATTAACGAAGTTTGCAACTTGCTCTCTACCAAGACTGTCAGTGATGGGGTGATTTGTAATCACGTCATCCTGTAAGCGTCTCATAACAGCGGAGCTCTGTAAATCTAACACTCTGCAAATGTCTGCAAGACAAAATAAAGGATTATCACTTGTACCTGCGGTACGAACTTGCCCGAATTGGGGCGAATTAAAAACTTGAATTGAATTTGTTTGTGCCATGATTAAGACAATTTTTGGCATCATAGGACAGAAGAATGGCGTCCACTTCCCATCGTCTCACTTCCTAATAGGCAAGTTGCTACGCCATTAAGCAATAGCATGGGGTTGAACGCCATAGTAAATTGCCTTTCCCGTTACCTTACACCTGTGATAGGCAGTGGGTGCATTGACACTCCACACGGGGGTACAATCGCTATATTTAGCACAAACAAGCAAAAATAAAAATTGCCTGCAAGTTGGCAGGCTTCCGCTTGCCTATTATGAAATGAGACAGTGCAAATATAGCTCTGCTGTTCTATTCTGCCAAATGTTTTTGAAATTATTTTTTCATTCCGTTTTGGTTATAACTATTGTTATAAAATTCTTTTCCTTAAAAACTTTGCCCAGCGGTATTCTATCCTCGCGCCACGGCTTCCTTTCCAATTGGGGAGCTGGTATATCTTGTCGCAGAACATTATCGCCCACAGGCACTTTGCCATACATCTTACCCAGCACCAATGCTTCTTGCAAATCTTCATTGGGTTGATGACTTGGTAGCCCATTGAGGATAATTGTCTGTCGGCATTGGCAAAGGTTTGGTAGGCGACGTAGTATTCTATCTCCGACACTTTGCCGGAGATAGAATACTTTGGTTCTTTTTCTTTCGCTCTGGGCTCCGGCGACATAGGCCCTCATCAGGGCAATGCCGTCTGCTTTGTGTTGGTGCGCCATAGCATATTCGTGAGCGCGTTGCTTGATGGTGTTCATATTGCTTGTCTAATTCTATACATATTGTTGTTTACAAGGTTTATTATCTCGTTGTGGTGTGGAGTGTTTTGGTTGCAGACTCCGCGCGACTGCACTACTTTGAAGGTTTGGGTATTGACCTCAACAGTCTCAATGCGATTACCCTGCCTGTCTTTGGCCGAGAGTATGAGACTATGAGGCTTTTTGTAATACTCATTTACATAAACACAGTGGTGCATTAATCTTCCTTCTTGCTCCATTTCCTCAACTGATTGTATGACGGTTACTATGATGCTTTCATTGCCGAAACAGACGCCGAAGAACTTGCCCTTTGTTTTGCGATACATAGCTTCCCACTTCTTCATTTCGGCCCGGCGTGCTTCGAGTTCTTTCTTTTTCTCTTCGCTGCGGATTTTGTCCACCAGCCTTTGATGTGCTGCGTTAATATCCGCCGGACATACATAATGAGCGTTATGAGTATCCAGGTTAAGACGCTGAAGGTTGTTGATGTGGTCGAGCCAAATACTCGGGTCTGCTATGTGATAGTTATTGCGGTTGCATATCCTGACGGCGTGCACCGGGAACTCTGTTCTGCCCGTGAGCAACAAGTGAAGGAATAGTTTGCGCTGGGTCTTGGCAAGCATCTCCAATGACGGCGATGACAAGAGTGCTTTACAAACTTCGGCCGGCGAAACATTTGAGCCAAGAAACACTTTACTCCAGCCATTGCGCTTGAGTATTGGTGTAACCGCCAATCGCGGATAGAAGTAGTTCCCCCTGACATCAAACATATCATTATATGCAAAGTAACTCGAATAAAAACCATTATGCTTGCGAGGCTTGTCGAGTGGTGACGAAACATCCCATTTCTCTCCGGACCACGGAGTACGGCTATAAGGCACTGACAATATATTCTCCTCTCCCTCCGGTGATATCCAGTTCTGGTATATCTCATCAAGACCATATCGGGTAGGTTGCCCTTTGATATTTATGCGCGAAGCCAAAAATGTGCGGAACACCAACCAACCGTCAAGTGAGGCGGTAAATGTAAGGTAATATCGTTCCTTGAACATCGTACCTCGCCCTTGCTCCAGGTTTAATACAGCTCCACATTCCGGGCATTGGCCACCGCACTCAAGATCTATGTCTATTATGCCCGGCAACTGATGATGTATGTAGCCACAACATTGGCACCATATAACACCACCTCGCTTTAATATCGCTCTCTTTGTATAGTGGGAATGCGCCCAACTCCTCTGCGCCCGAGTCAATGGTTTTAAGCGCTTCTGCATAGCAAGCAATTTCTCAAGAATCTTCTTTCTCATAACTTAAAAAAGTTCCAATTGTACGAATGACGACTCAACAGGCTCACTCACCTTAGGCTTTGTCTTTCGCCCCTTCTGTTTCTGCTCCAGCTCGGTCATCACCTTAGCCTTGTACTCAGATTCAGCTTGTTTTCTTAGTGCCTCCTGTTGCTCCTCGGTTAGTTCCGGCTCGGCATTCACCTTTGCCGTTCTTGAGCTCGGCACTTTGCGAATGGTGATGTTGTCTTCATCGTAGTAGTGGACGGCCCAGCCATAGACTTCTTCATCGCTGATGACGGCACAACCGTTCTTGGCTCTTGCATAAGCCTCGCCGGTAATATACTTGCAACACTCGTCAATGCTCTTCTTGGGGTTTGCATACTTGGCAGCAAACAGTTCATCACTCTTCGCCCTGTTATCAAGATAATTCTTAATTGCAGTTTTCATATCAATTTATCCATTTGATTGTTGTTGGTCCTTTATATCCTTTCACCCACACATATCAGGCATAAGCCACAGCACTGCCGCCACCGGCCCTCATTCGCTCAAACTCGGCGTTCTTGGCGCAGAGTATTCTGCTGCTCGATACATAGATTGTCTTGGGTGGAAAGTTCGTGAATAGATGTTTCCTCTCTTTGCCCTCCATAAACTGTAGCTTCAGGAACATCGCTACTTTGTTGGCATCGCTAATTATTGAGAGCGCCTTGTAAATAAACTCCGTCGCCAACTTATAGGGTGGGTTTGTGATTATATCTCCATCCCAGGAGGTGTTGCCTATTGAAAGGAAATCGTAAACCTCGGTGGTCGGTGTACGCTGTATAATGTCGCTTGTCCTTACGTTGTGCCCGTGTCTCTTGAATACATCGGCCAAATGGTTCTCACCACTTGCACACTCCCATATATTGTAGAACTCCTCCTGTTGTAGAAGAAGCTCTGCGGCAATAGGGTCGGTGGCGTAATAGTCATTAGCCTGCCGATCCTTTTCGGTGTGGTTGCTCGCGCCAAGCGTCTTGAATACGCTGTTTTTATTTCCGGTCCAGTCGGTCATTATCATATTCTTTGAGGAATTTCAAAATCTCTTTTATTACGTTCTCTTCGGCTTGGCGGACGGTATCGACGGTGGAGAGGTTTACATCTTCGCGGAGGCCGGTCTCGCGCTTGAAGTATTCGTTCATCAATTCGGTGATGTGGTGCTCCATTTTTTGAAGGAGCAGAAAGGAGCTGTCGTCATTGCGGAACTGACGGCGGTACATTCCTTTCCACGCTCGGACGGCTTGGCTTATCATAAGTTTGGAGACGCAGAGGTCGCCACAGGTGGTGCGGAAGCCCTCGGGCAGTTGCATTATACAGCCGATGATGTTGAGACGGAAAATTTCCAGCTTGTTGTGGATGTACTCCCCAAAGTCGTCGAACATCTGTATTACTACATCTTGCCGGTCCTCGGTGAGTTCGGAAAAGAAGAGGGAGTTGAAACGGTGGTAGGCGTTCATCAGGCAGGTGTAGTGCTTGCGCTCTTCTTTTCGGAAATCGACTTTTGAGAGGTGCTCGCTGCTGACTATCTGGAAGATATCGAGCATAAGGTAGGGAACGAAGATGCCGGTTATGTCTTTGTTCCCGGTTGCAAACCATTCGTTGATGACATCGTTTCGTACATCAAGTATATTTCGTCGGCGTGGAACTCTTCGGCTATCATCTTTCTTGCTTGGCTGAGTGAGCCGGAGGGTATGGTAATACTGAGTTTGACAGTCTCGGGGCGCACTCCCTTGCGGTGTAGGCGTGCGGAAGTTATCCGGATCGTATCCATTTTGCTTTAGGTATTCTATCGGGTTCATTGATACTTCTGCTTTACGAATTCCACTATTGCAAGGTAATTCCTTGCGTGCTCGTTGTCATTATGTATCTCTTTGACCTTTGCGGTGAACTCTTCTAATGTACCGCGGAAACATCCGCACTGCACGAAGATGCCTTTGTCGGTATGGAAGAAGGTTGTATATCCACTCCTTGAACCGAGCGGCCCGGCAATGAATATATCGGTATCCTTCTCAAGTTTACCCCATTCTTCACGGAGGTCTGCGCCAGAGAGGTTTGCGCCATAGAGGTTTGCGCCACGGAGGTCTGCGCCACGGAGGTATGCGCCACCGAGGTCTGCGCCACGGAGGTCTGCGCCACGGAGGTCTGCGCCACGGAGGTATGCGCCATAGAGGTCTGCGCCACCGAGGTATGCGCCATAGAGGTTTGCGCCACGGAGGTATGCGCCACCGAGGTATGCGCCACGGAGGTCTGCGCCACGGAGGTCTGCGCCACGGAGGTCTGCGCCACGGAGGTCTGCGCCACGGAGGTATGCGCCACGGAGGT
>JAEIGA010009776.1_pt1 | contig 14526 bp, 18 predicted proteins | sample 9270691 | NCBI WGS metagenome assembly JAEIGA01 (sample SAMN17057246, study PRJNA624740) | gut metagenome | biome: biome; isolation source: fecal sample | host: Bos grunniens | place: China: Xizang | collected 2019 | reverse complement strand
TATCACAGCCAATTAGTCCCGATAGTTGAGAAGGTTATTGTTGTAAAATATGTAACGCCTTTTTCAATGTGATACTTAATATCCGCACCAGACAGACCAACTGTATCACCTAATGGGTCAACGTGGCTATTTTGTGCGATACCTGCTCTGTATCCACTATTCAAAATTGTCTGCGTTGCGTTGTCTTCGTTCTGAATATTATATGCGAATCTTTCAATAATTGCTTTTGTTTTTTCTTTGTCAATTCCTGTCGCTGTAAAAACGGTATCCGCCGCATTTATGACAGTTTGAATATTTTGATTCAGTGAGGCATTGATTGTATAGCTTTCAATATCATATCCGAATACCGTTAAAGCTCTACGCAAAGGATACAGAGTAGGGTCAATAACAGCGGGGATTTTAACGTTTAAGTGATGTAGCACATTATATTTTTTAGCAAGATTCTTTATTTCTGTAAAGTTCGCTTCTGTCGATTGTGCAACAGGATGGAAAGATAAGCAAGGGTGCATCCCTGTCACAGCGCACATTTTGAAAAAATCTTCGATTAATAAAGGTTTTGTCCCTGCATATACATTGTCGGCATAGATACCCCAATCAAGCGAATACAAATAACTATAGGGGATTTCAGAAAAAGGCAAGTTATTATAAGGGCTTTCTGTAATATGGCTACCATCGCTATTTCTTAAGAACGTATCACTGATATCAAAAGTATCATCGTGGTAACACAACCATACCCCGTCAGAGGTACGTTTAGGTAATTCAATGCAGTATGTTCCGCCTGTGTTTTTAATCAGTTCCACAGCGTATTTACTGAATCTAGGAATGCCTCCCTGTCTGGAGTGCATTGCTATTTCTATTCCATCCGTAAATAATGCGGTATTTGTATCATACGACAGACGCAGGTTTTTAATATACAGTGATAGGCCAGAGGGGACATAGATATTCAATGTTAAAACGCCTGTTTCGCTCATCACAAAAGGATACAGTCTAATTTGCTGAGTTTTAAGATTGCCTTTATCGCCAATAAGGATTTTAGCGTTTAATGCGCCTCCGTCTTTTGAAGCGGCTATTGAAGGCAGGGTATAGTCATTCTGCGGAGTGCCAGTATATGAGGAAGAAATATTGATGATAATAGGCACATCATATAGAAGATTGTTTATTGCAATATTAAAAGAAGTATTGTTGGTTATAGTACGCTCTTCAATGTTAAATAGCGAAACGTTTACGTTATCTTTTTGCTTTGCTAAGGTAGGATATGTCGCACTGATGTTATAGAGTTTAACACAATTAAACAAGTCAACAAGCTGTTGCCCACTAATTACATCGTCACTAGAACCTGTGTTTACATTTATTCTTTTGCAAATTCTAAAATATGCAGGGTTATATTTTTTATAATCAGATAAATAAATAATTGAGTTGTTCAGGTCATTCCAAGTAGGGCTAGTAGGTAACACAGCGTTATCTGAATCATAAAAAACGCAATATCCTCTCTTTTCTGGAATAGATGTATTTTCTACATAAGAGGAAAGAACATAATTTTCATTGTAATTAATTAGCTCAGAACAGCAAACCCCCGGATATGCTTCTACGACACCATTAGTTGTTACTCTCATATCAGTATTCCATGTAATTACAGCGTTTTTCCCGTTTATTTGCTGGTTCAGGATTTCAGAAACTTTCTGCTGTTCATAATATCCATTTATATTTTCTTGCACGAGAAGTTTAGACATATCTGTTTTTTCGTAATTTGTTAAATCTCCCGTCTCGTTATACATTCTAATCCGAATGTAATTATAATGTTTAGGTAAAAATACAATATCTTCGTTTCGAATGGTCCATTCATATGCAGGGAGCGTGTTAGTTGCATATATAGCAATGTTTTGACCTTTAATTTTGGAGCGGAAAAAACAAGGGCCCACATTTTCGATAATAGCAGATCGAGCATATACACGGCTAGTATTTTGTGTATTGACTGGCAAATTGCTTCCGGCGAAACTTCCGTATTCCATAATCAAAGAAGTTTGAATTAACGGTTCATTAATACTATTATATAATTCATTAATTCTAAGTCCAGTAATTTCTGCATCAGCGGCGGCCCCGGATATTGATAAACTGTTATCGACGGGCGGAGTGGTAGGGGTGATGTGTTCGGCAAGCCAGGCGTTTACTGTTGATACAATACTCGGATTTAATACTTCGATAAACTCCCCGCTTGCAATCATCTGATTAATGACATAGCGGGTAGATTCATTTAAATCCAGGTTATCAAAGTAGTCCTGTACATACTGTTGGAGCTCTGCGAAGTCAGAATCTACATCATTTTTCCATTCGTTGATTTGTGCGGTAAAATTTGCATAATTCTGATTCATTTCCAGACGGTAAGCAATCCACTGCTCCACAGTCTGTTTCATTGTGTTTACAATCCAATCAAGGTTTAAATCGTGCATATTTGTCCACGGCACGTTTTCCAACGACCAATACATAATTAACTCCCTCCCTCAATAAACTAGAATACAGAAATTTTCCTTGAAAGAATTTATTACAACGTCATAAATAGAGAATAATGCAATTTCTCTTTCCTGTTCAATCATAGATTGTGTAGTAGTAACTCCGATGTTTCCCGTTCTACGCTCCGTATGAATATTTTCCCTGCTATTTTCATTACTTCCCGCATCTGTGACAGATTCGCTTTCACTTTCCGCAATGGCGTGACCGTGAACGAAGGTATCAGCCCCGGAGAGGGTCTCCGTGTCATTGATAGTATGTCCGTGGGTAAGTTTATCGGTTCCTCCGGTAGTTTCCGCAGAGGTCCCCGAACCTGTACGTTTATCGCCTACGCCGTAGGACGTATGACGGGTAACTTTTGTCGGATGCACGGTTGAAACTTCTTGCTGTGCAGTAAGGTTGTTAGAGTTAAAGGAACCAATCTTTGTTGTTACCATTTCCGTTCTATCTGCCGCTGTCTGATTGTAAAAATCAATATCTTCCGTTCCCGGTTCGAAATTTTCTTGACTTGACGTTGTAATATTATCGGTCTTTCCGTACGTCGTAATATCATCGCCAGTATTTGTTTCTCTCCCTGTAGTTACTTTTCCGTAGTTTGTCGTATCTGTTCCGGAATTAGTTGTCGTTTTCGTATTTGTTTTTGTGGTAGTATTGCTAGTTTCTCCGACATTGGTTTCTTCATCTGTATTTCTGACATTTGCATCAACATTCCAAATCGGATTGTACTTTAACGCTGCCGTTGTCATTAATTTTGACCAATTATAATTATAAAACTGCGACCATACGTTAATCATTTGTTTAACAGTGGCAGGGTTAGTATAAACACAGGACAAATCCGCACACTCAATCAACAGCTTTTCGAGAAATTTTTCTTTGTTAAAAGTCAGTAAATTGTTTACTTCTACATCCTCAGAAAACAAAGACCTGTTTACAGTAGGCACGTTAAAGTCATCAAAAATGGTATTATCGTACAGGTAAAGACCCATTATCGACAGACGGGCTTGCATTCTGCATTACACTCCCTTCTGAGAGATTTCTTAATTTAACACTTAAGTTTATACTAAACATATTATTGATTTTATCAATACATTTTTTCAGGGTATCAAGCCACAGTAAGCATTTAGCCTGAGTTTCAAAGTCATTCATATGAACTTGGTCAACGTTCTGTCGTTCCCGTAAACTCTCGTTCTGATTTGGGATGCCGATTTCATTGTCGAATTTAATTTCTAAATCCCGTAAAACATTAAGTAATTCCGGGGTTATAAAATTCTCTTTTAATTTATTGCTGAAATAGAACATAGATAAATCGCCATTATTATCGAGTAACTGTTTATCCACCACAACGGCGGGTTCACCCGACAATACTTTATCCGTCATACTTTTGAAAGATTCCGCCATCGTTTTATTTTTACTTGCGAAAACATAAGCAAGTCGGGAGTTTAATAGATTGTATCCCGCCGCCTGACTTGCCAAAGCCATTAAATCACCGTAATATGTGACGATATCCATAATGCCCGAATAACCGGGTTGTAAATATAAGATTTCACACTGTCTTCCGATTTTTAATTCTCTACCGTTAATAAGGGGATTAGTGACAATAGCTTTTGTCGGCTGGTAAAATACATCATATCCAGACAACCCGCAACCCTGACAAATAACCCCGAATTTATCAGTATTAAATACAGCCAAAACGCCATAAGAAAAAAGCACATACAGAAAGTAGTTTTTCGCCCACGTTTCAGGGATAGTAAAATCAAACCGGGAAATAGCTTTTTGAAGAAGGTATTTTCTATAAAAGCTTGCGAGTGTAGTATTACTAACGTGAATTGTGGACGGATTTATTAACCCGTTTACAGCGTTCAAATGATTATAATAAAAAGGGGGTCCCGAATCAATCATTTATTTCCACCACCTTCTTTTTTTCTTTTTTGCGAAAACTGCGATAGCAACAGGCGATATTTTCGGGGAATGTGTTTGGAAGTATTGTAGTAATTGATCGTAGTTTGCCCGACAAGATGCTAACCATTCTGTGTTGCTAAAATAGGGCGGTATATCATCTCTGCAAGTATAATTTTTAACGAACACAAGACCAAGGTTATTATTATATCCACTGCCTAAAAATTGATACAACATAGTATGACTATCATCTCTTGGCACATAGCCATTACCTGTTGTAAGGGTTTCGTTCAGCATATCACACTGAGTTACCGCATCAACAAGCGGCGGCGGGTCTTCCGAATCATACGCTATCTTTTGCCACAATCCTTGTGTTTCAAGATAGAATGCCGTTTCACCTACTACGTAGTATCTCCAATTATCTGTTATTTTTATAGGGTCAATTTGGCTTGTGATATATGCGGCATTTACAATTGCCGTTATTGCGTAAATCGTCATTTCGGGACCATTGCCTAACAGCATTCCACGGATGCTTTCGGCATTTTGCAAACGCTGGTCGTTTGTCTGTGGGTGGTCGATAAAATCGACATAGTATAAAAAGGGCTTAGGCATAGTAGAAACCACTTTCCATGATTGACTTTATTTCTTCGTTTTCCGTCGACATTGCCGCCGTATTGACTTTGACATCTCGACATTGATAATAACCGGGACCTGTTGCAGAGATGCCTAACATTTTACAACATGGTCTTCCCTCATTATTGTCCGCACCGTCAACCACATTATTAAATTCACCCGTCAAGATGAACGCCCAGAAATACGCCCCTGTATTACCCATCGTGCCCGAAATACGGGCTTGTGGCAACAGATGTGCGGCAACGTCCCCAATACTGGCGGCAATACCTATGGGAGACCCCGCCATGGCAGAGCCCACCCCCGCCAACGCTGCCGAAGCCGCTCCAAGGAAATCCTGCGAAACTTGTCCTATGGGTACTTCCGTCGAAACCTGCGTAGTTGTCTTTTCGATTGAAATTCCGTCAGCGGAAATAAGCAAATCGCCAACCCCGGAAATACAGTCAACCCGTATATAAAGATGTAAGTTTGTTGCGTTTTTAATGCTTGCGGCATTGATGGGGATATTACCCCATAAAGGGGAGATAAGCAAATATCTACTTGCGGAAACGTTAAGATAATTCCCTCTTGTTGCCGCTTGTGGATGTTTGGGGATTGTAATGTCCCCTTGCCATTCAAAAACAGGATTCGGCGCAATGCAAGCGGCGGGAATCTCACTATTCCACCAACCCATTTTAATTACTTCACTTCCCGAAGTGGGAACCTGAAACGGGTACAATTTGCACGTTGTGATATAATCGGCGGGGTTTGCTAAAGCTTTCGTCAACTGGAAAGACAACTCAGCAACCCCGAAATAGTCGTTATCCCCGAAAATTGAATTTAAGAATGCGTTAAACGTCGAAGCTTGCATCACAAAATAAGAAATACCTGTGCGGTTTGTGCTTGTTTTCTTACCGATAACGCCCAACACTACGGAATACGTCCCCGCTGTTCCATACGCTTGAAACGGTGAAGTCACGCTTGCAGTATTGCGTGTAATGGTAGCAGTCTGCGGGTATAATCCGTCGATGATATCCCCGTCATAGCTTACGGATGAACGTAAAACGTACTGTGTACTTGCCCCGATTTCATCCCGGTAAGTTGCCAATACGTCAACCTGCATTTGAATCTCCCAAACGCCGCCGCCTTGATAAACCCATTCTGTAATATAGTAGTATCTTGCAAACGTAGAAATATAGGCGTAATTCCAACCTGTGGGGGATGCCGTGCCGTAATTCCATAAAATCCGGGGATTTCTAATCCCTGATTTATCCTTAAGTTCGCCGCTGACCGTCGTGCCAAAAGTAGACGGTCGAGCGGTCGAATTATAAGGTTTAGAAAAGGCACACAATGATACTGTTATAGCCATATCAATCCATCAGAAGGACAAGACAATTTTCGGTCATGTCATTCCACCAACGAAGGTTCCAATGATAAAAGACATTGTAATATTTACCTCTAGCGTTATAAGGGGAGTTATCCATACTGTCGAAAATTTCAGTAAGACCGATTGCTTCCTCATCGAAGATAAGACCAAGTACATTAGACTGGTTCGTGGTAGTTTCGGAGTTCACCACAACGCCCTGTGCGTTGATGTAATTAGGCTGTACCCTGATGTTATCGGGAGCTTCGATGGACTGCCAGTAGTTTACGCTTTCGTGGTTTGCAAGACGGAGATAACCGTCATTGTAAACATCAGAAAGAACCTGACTATCAATCATATTGATTTCAGGAGTGTAAAGGAAAATCCGCTGTTTTCTAATAGGAGTATGGCGGGGAATATATTCATTATTCACGTTAATGTGATACTTCACGGATCGTTCGGTAAGCATCTGCGAATGAGTTTTAATCCTGCCGAACATCCACTTGACAAAACCGGGGAAATTGGCGGGCTGTCGAATGGTGACAGGTGTAAATTCAGTTCCAGCAAAGGCATTGTATTCCGTCACTAAATGGATAACATTTCCGCTATCTCCCTGAATCTTTGCGCCAATCATATTTGCGATGGTGTTTCTAGCGAGAGATTCCCACGCCTGATTGCGCTGGTCAGTAACATTCTGAGTCACACCAGCGAGAAAACGTGCAAGTTCATCGGGGCCCTGAAATGCGTGGTTCAACTGATCCCGAAATACCGTATAATGTCTCTGGAAACGCTGACCGCCGTAAAAATTCGTCTGGATAACTTTCGGCTTATTGATTACATACTGGTCAAGGGTAGACCCGTCATCAAGCGGGTACATATCATCATTCTCGAAATCAGAGTCGATATAATTGATCTTCCGGACATGATTGCCCCAGCGGATTGCATCAGCGGCAAGCCCGCTAAATTTACGGTCATAAGGACGGATAGAAAAAATGGTACGGCTGAGAACCTGAGAAATAGCACCTATGACGTTGTCATAACCACTAAGTAATGTAGTCTGTGCCTGTGCAACAAAAGCTTTTGTGTTTACGGCGGCGGGCTGATTCTGCCCTGTTGCGATTTTGTTAATCTGATTAAGTACGCTCGAAATCTGGTCAAACTGTAACGTATTAGCCATTAGTTAGCACCTTCCTTCCTCTGTTCAGGAGCGATGATATTCGCAAAAAAGTCATTGGCTTTTTCGACAGCGGCGTTCGGATTAAACGGGTTTTCTGCCCCAAAATTATTCGCCATAGTTAAGGCGATAAGCTTGTCCAGCTTTTCCCCGATTGCGTCAGGCTCAGGCTTCGGTTCGGGCTTGGGCTCAGGCTTCGGTTCGGGCTCGGACTCAGGCTTGGGCTTATCGGGACCGCCAAGAAGTTCAGCATTGAACAGCTTTACAATATCGTCTTTTGTGAATCCTGCGTCAAGCAGTTTGATAAGGTTAGTAAAATCCATGAAATTGATTCAACCCCTTCTTAGTAATGATTTTCGGAAAATTAACTATACAATTATCTCTATCTACTTTTCCTGTAATTCCGTTTACTCTCCCGGAAGAAGTCCATTGATGAATAGCGTATTGATTAGTAGGCTTTCCACCGTAACGAGCAACCCACCATGTAAAACGCTCCAGCCTTGTTTTCTGCAACATTCCCTCAAACCCGGAAATATCACTTGCATAAATTCCAACAAAACCATTGTGCTTTTCTATCCAATCGCAAAATGTGATTGCTTCGTTCGTAGCTTCCCAACGTTTACCATTAGGTATCATTTCAATGTCTAAGTACACAGGCATATCAAAGATTTTGCCCTCCAGCAAGCGCAAAAAATGTTGTGCGTTTGAAAGTCCCATTCCGTTGACCCAAAACGATTTGCCCGCAAAGTAATAGGCTCCTACGTGTAAGCCCGCTCGTTTTGCATCGTTATAGTATGTATCAAATTTAACATCTTTATAGAGCCCTGCGTCGGAACCGCCCGCTTTAATAATGACGAACTGATTCCCCGCCGCTTTTACTTTGTTAAAGTCAATTTTGCCTTGCCAATGTGAAACGTCGATACCCTTCATTAAAAAATTAAAAGCCATTTAATCACCTAATCTTTCAATTAACTTGTTTAAAGCTTTCGTGTTGTTGTCAACTGATTCTGCCAAACGTTCAACTTCTTCTTTGTGTCGTTCTTCTGATTTATTGTGCATATAAAAGAGATAAAAACAAGCGACGATTGGAAATCCTAAACTTCCCACAAGTTGAGTTAATACAGTTACATCCATTCTGACCACTCCCCTATAAAGAGCAAACGCCGACAGGCAGGAGAAGCAAAAAGCCCATCGACGTTTGAAGAGGAGGATTCACGGGGCGGCATTCCCACAGCGACCCTTCCGGGGCCTTGCCTATGCTATCCACCTCTTATATACTATTATAGTCATAATAGATCAGTTGTCAAGTAAAATACTTATTAAAACAAATTTCCGCGTGATAATTCTCAAATACAATGCAGTCTTGCATATAAGCTACATATAAAAATCTATATTTTCTTGCAAACCGCTTTACATCCGTTTCATCTTCTCCGAATGTTTCCGGGGAACCTGACCGATGAAAAGATACGTAAAATTTAGATTGTGATTTATGTCTATATATTACTATCTCGCCAACTGCAACGAGCGGGAAATATTGTATTAAGTTTTCACTAGATATTTTTGAAGGAACGTTTTCAGTAAATTCATTCGATAAAGCCATTTTTGAAAAGGCTTTTCCTCTCGTTAAATTGTAAAGTGCCGTGTTCTGCTTTTTATCGGAAATAGGGGATTTCGTCAGGGTTAAAAGCAATAACCCCTTGTTCTTATCAAGAAAAACTTCCCGCCCTTTGTCAATCTGCCTGAGTGCAATATCAATCAAGCCCAATTCCGCGAAAATAGGGTTTGCCGCATCGTTTGAGTTTGCTAAACATATGACAATTACGGGTTTGTCGCCTTTTAACTCTCTGTTTCGGTTTACCGTTTCTATAGCGTTGAAGAATGCAGACGCTTCATTTTTAATTAGACGCTCGTGCCGTTCCGGGATAAATTCATCATATATTAAATATTCAACGTCTGACATATCGAAAGAGCGCAAAGAGGAAAACGTACTAAGTGCGGCGGTATATCCTAAAATTTCACCTTTTGGTCTTAGTTTACCGTCCTTGTCAACCTCTGCATCAAAAAAGGCTGAATTATAACTTGTGATTGGAAACGGTGAAATATTTGTACTACTGTCTGCGTTAATTGCTTTAAATGGGGAAAACTCAGGTTTTGAAATGATATCCAATTGTTTTTGAGTGCGTCTCATATAGATAAAACGCTTTTTATGGTCTCTCATATATTTTAGGATACCATATGTTTTGCCAATGCCCCGTCCACCAACGACGAAATTAAATGGGACGTTATACCGTAGCACAACGTCCCAATTAATATACCCTGAGTGCAGGTAGAGTTTACTCACAGGAGTTTGCAGGTCTTATAGCTGCGGCCTGCCTTGCTGGTCCCTTCCACAAGCTCAATCAGCACGGGCTCGGGGTCTTCGGGGTCAAGATAGTTATCAATAATTTTGAGAAACTCTTCCCGCAAATACTTAGAGTTGCTGGCAAAAACGGTCCCCGTCTCCTTGTCACGAATGGCAATGATTTCGACTTCCTTCTCTTCGCCGCTGATAGTCTGAGTGTCCTTGTACACGACAAATGCATCGGGGGTTAGGACAGAGCCAACAGCGTTCTTGACGGCTACGATGTCAGGATCATCTACAAACTTGTAGATATCACGCTTGCGGAGGGTGACAGGATAAGTACGAATGATTTCCATGATTTAGTCCTCACTTTCGATTTCAATGATTTTTGTTGCGTTTGCCCGAAAAGTTTCTGCGGGCATCGCGTACATGATTTGACGGGTTTCGACGGGCTCAAATTCAATGATTTTCCGACCATCCTTAAGAAGGGTCTTGTCGTTTGCCGCAAGGATTTTCTCCTCAACTGCGGTTTTCTTGTCAGGGTCCCAAACCAGACAGGAATACAAAACCTCCTTCTCTACCCGGGTCACAAGACCGCGAGTTGCCTTCCTTGCCTCTTTCATGTTCATGTGGAAATACCGTCCTTTACTTAGATTCAGGGTATAACCCCGTATAAGTATTCTACCACAGAAAGCGAGTGATTGTCAAGAATTTCTGCTAATGAAGGACAATAAATTTTTACTATCTTCCAATACTCTGCTGTAGTCTCCAGTAATACCTAAAGTATATTCGGACGGAACAAGACAGACATTCCTGGTAATATTTAGTTTATGCCCGTCTATCTCTATAACACCATAATCTATATCGTTATATTTGGCCTCTAAACCGCCCGCATCGGAAAATACAAAACCCTCTTCAAAACTATTTATACCATCATAACAGCATAATTCCAACGAACCAATTTTCTTATTAACCCCGGCGCAAGTTAATTCTAGCCTACCATTGGATTTTATAACACAATATTTTTTCGCTCCTAATGTCTTAAATTTTTTATACTCTCCGTCTAACTCTGCAACGCCTAAATAATAACGTTTATCTTTCACATCTGCAAACGCTTGCATTTTTTCGTCTTGTTTTTTTATTTCATCATTGTAAATAGTAAAATCCGCATTTCCTCTAAACTTTACGGAGTCCGTATCCCAATATAATAATTCCGAGCCGCTATTATATACTATTTTCTGCATTTTATATAATTCATACCTTGCAAGGGCCGTTGTCCACACTCCCCATTGATACGGCATAAACGCGGTTTTATTATACTTGGAAAGTTGCTCTTCATCTGTCCGTAATAATTCCTCTAATTCTTCGGGTATATTTTCTATCTCTTCAAATTCGGATAAATCAGTTAAATATTTACCGCTATAAAACTTCACTATTTCTCTTACTGGATTTGTTGCCGCCATGCCGAAGAAGGAATTTACTTTATTTTTTGATTTCATGTAATATACTTCTTGACCTGATACATTTTTTAATTCCGATTTTTTAACATAATATTTCAATACTAATTCACGAAAAGGTCTAGGCAAATATCCGTAGTGTGTAAAATATCCTGATAATATTTTTATAGTGCTTTCTTTACTCGTTGTCTCGTATAATATTTTTAGGTCTATGTCCGTAACTGTAGTTTCAAGGTATTCTGTCTCTAAAACTCTGCCGTTATCTATTATTGTACCGTGTTCGCCCCGTTCTATTGCCTTTTTATTTCGCAGTTTTACCTCTCTGCATTTATGCAGGGATAGCGGCGGATTTGGAAAATATCTATCTTCAAGTTTATAATTATATATTGCAATATCACAAACAACTGCCTTTTTCTGACGGTTTATCAAATCCATAACATAAAATGTGTCTGTTGATTTTAACGGCCTAAAAACGCCCATTGGGAAACGTTGTGTGCATTGTACGTGCGGGTAGCTACTAGCACGGTCGTAACTATATATCGGGCCTTCTATAATATCCCCCGTATAATATCTATTGCTGTGTGTATCGCCGCCCCGGAAAGCCCGTCGAAGCATTTTATAAACATCATATGTCGGCAACATATTTTTTATTTCACTCTTTGGGAAGTGCCGCATTGCTTGTTTTGCCTCTGCCCTTACATAGCCTGTAGATGTTAAAGGGATATCATATAGATTTTTGTTTTCTACGTCCATTTCTATTTTTAGGGCTTGCACCAAACCTTTTACATCATTGACGCAATATAATAATTCTTCATCATTTAAATAGGTCCACGGAAAGCGTAGTTTGTTATAATTATAACCATATTGTTTCGGAGAGGGAACGCCCATTTTATGAGTATATTCTGATAAAGACATATTAGTTAATTTATAACTGCAACGAAATTCAAAGGGCCCCATATTCATTTTCAATACTACCCGTGATTTCAAACAAAATATATCTGCTGAAGAGAAATCCCAAATACCTTGAAGAAATTGAGCCTCATAAGATAGGTTATGGACATATACAACTATTTTATCTTCTTCTATTATGTCTTCTATACGCATTAAAAAGGTTATGAATTCGTCCCACGTTCTGCCGATTACAGTATAATATTCATCTATTTGAAATTGCCAGATGTACATAAATGATTGGTTTATACTTTTTAGTCTGGAAGTTTCAATATCAAAAGCACATACTAAGTCACGATAAATTTTATTGCTTTTTGACTTATGTTTTCCCTTGGGCTTTTTTAATCTCTGCGAAGCCTTTATTATTTTATAATCAAAATCATTTATATTTATTACATTGCCACGCATAGGGCGTACCTTCTTCGTCGAGATATTTCCACCTGCGGACCTGATTTATAGTTGCTTCTTTTGCTCCGGGTTTACGGTCAGGTTTCGCCTCTAAAGCTTCAATGTTATCTATATATTCATTAAAATGGTTCAAAACATCAGACATTTTCAAACGTTTCTTTTCCACCTGTGCAAAAACCTCTACTGCGCCGTCTGAATCAAATAATGTGGAACCGTAAGTGCTTCTTAATTCATCCATGTAGGTTAAAAATTTATATATGTTTTTTTCGTTTAGGAAATTATATCCTCTTTCTTCTTTGAAATATTCAAGTTGTTTTTGCCTTGATTCACGTTCACCTTTTACAGATGAAGTATACCGTGATTCATATTTTGATAGCTGACGCATTTCTTTTCTAAGGTCTAAGCCTTCACGGTCAATTTCGGATAGTTTAGGGATTTCTCCAGACTGTAAACGCCTAACGTGTGGATTGTATTCGCCGCCCTCTGTTTTAGCTATGTTGTGTACCCGGCGGGAATAGTTTTTATAGGTCTTGCGGTACAATGCCCTGACTTCCTTATCTGACATTTGGTTCAGACGGTCAAGACTGTAATAACGGGATTTGTCGTAAGATTCTTCAAACATGAGTAATCACCCCCAAATCATCAAAAGCACCTCTGGATAGGGCAAACCAGATTAAACGCTCCACTATCCGGCTACGGTTCATGCCTGTCTCATCCCGTATGTCTTCCAGTATTGAAAGTATCTCCGGGGACAAAGATAAAGATGTTTGCCGCTTTCTGTCTGTCTCTGGAACCATAGTATTCACCTCCAAGCCTAGGATACCATATGAAAATTTTCTTGTCAAGTTTTCATGTTATGCTTGACATTTCACTATATAACGTTTATAATAGAGATATCAAAAGAAAAGGGGGTCTTCAAAATGACGAAGACAGTTAGAAAAGCAATCGAGACTCTACAGAAGCTCAACCCTTACAAAAACAGAACACCAGAAAGAGAAGAGGCATACCTAGCATTATGGGAAGCAATGCGAACCTTAAGAAAGTTAGATATAATTTCTACCGAAGATTGGGACGCAATATTTATTCAAGATTCAAAAATGTTTTTGAACGCAGAGTGACGGGGCTTCGGCCCCGGTAATGCGGGAGGGTGAAAGTCCCACGGTCACAACCCCGTAAATACTTCATAGATTGGAGATAGTAAAATGTTTAAGGTCGATGTTTTCGTGAAGACCCTTGACGGGGAGTGGATTGTCACTCAAACAAGATTTGATGATTTTGAAAAGGCAGAGCAGGTTGCCGATTACTTAAGAGCAAGCCTATATAACCAATACATCAAAATGGAAATCCAAGACTATAGAACCATGGTATATGATGAAAGTAAGTACATCAACGCAGAGTGACGGGGCTCAGCCCCGGTAATGCAGGAACCAAAAGGTTACAGTCACAACCCCGTAAATACAAATGATTGGAGATAGTAAAAATGAAAACCTTAGCAAGACGCACCAAGGAAGACAGCAGAGTTTATGAAGTTGTTGAAATCGGAAATAGAAGCGACACAAAAAGAAGTAAAAGAATAGCAATTTATACCTTAGTGCCGTAGCAGTTGAAATAAACTTGATATCAGACGTAAATAAAAAAGACCTAAATAAATGGTTTGTTATAACTAAAGATTTCAACCATACAATGTGCAATACTACAAAAGAAATTTTCCACTTCATAAAAACCTGCTATCCCTCCATAAACTAAACCGCGCCAAAACCGCTGTTATTTATAACGATATATTTGTGTTACGCTTGCCGCTTGGGGAAATATCCCCGGCGGCGGC
>JAEIGA010009775.1_pt1 | contig 14527 bp, 15 predicted proteins | sample 9270691 | NCBI WGS metagenome assembly JAEIGA01 (sample SAMN17057246, study PRJNA624740) | gut metagenome | biome: biome; isolation source: fecal sample | host: Bos grunniens | place: China: Xizang | collected 2019 | reverse complement strand
TTGCTAAGGAAAAAACAAATTAAAAACAATCAACCAGAAAGGAAAAAAATGAAAACATTAGAACAATTTTTGAACGATCTTGGCGCTCGAGAATCTGGCGGCAATTATAAAGCTTTTAATCGTTTTGGATACGCTGGAAAATATCAAATGGGCGAAGCTGCTCTTATTGACGCTGGATACTATCAAAAGCCTTCCAGAAAATATAACAACGATTGGACTGGTAATTTTTTAGGCAAAGACGGAATTAATTCAATCCAAGATTTTTTAAACAATCCCAAAGCTCAAGAGAATGCTCAAATTATATTCAAGAAAAAACAATGGAATTATTTAAAATCTGTTGGAGCTCATAATTACTTAGGGCTAATTATAAACAGTATTTTAATAACCCCATCAGGCTTACTTGCTGGTGCCCATCTAAAAGGCGCTGGCTCAGTTATTCAATACCTTAAATCAAAGGGTAAATCTATCAGCAAAGACGGATTTGGTACTTCCGTTGAAAGCTATATAAAACAATTCGCAAATTATGATGTTAGTGAAATTACAGGAAATATTTAGAAAGGAGAAAAAATGACTCTAACACTCTTAGACCTATACAATGCGGCTGCTTCACAAGAATGGGCAATGTATGACAATGATGCAATTTCTGATTCAGAATTTGAATCATCTTTTGTTCTAGCAATAAACAAATCAATTATCGAAATCCTTACATCCTACGATTTTCCATTCAGAGAACGTACCCATTTAATACTTACAATCCCTAAAATGGATGCTTATGACTTACCTAATGGGATTATTAAAAAAGATAATAAGGATAGGCACGCAGTCAAGCACAATTCCGTCCTATTGGATTTTATTGAAAACCCTCTTGAGCTAGATAACAAATCTGGTATGCCTGAAGGATTCTACATTAAAAATGATAAAATTATGCTCTACCCTACACCGCAAGAAAAAGGGTTGGTTACAATAGACTATCTAACTCTTGCAATCGGCGAAAATGCTAAAGGAGAGGAAATTTTCACTCTAAAAAATGATACAGATACCCTATCAGTTCCTGCGCATTTAGAAGAGTTGATGAAAGAAGCTATTATTACTCGAACAATGCTTAATACAATTGCTGCTGAATCTGATGAAAACTATTATGCTTATCAAAAACAAGCCGATAGGGCTTATAAACTCCTAATTAAATATTCAAAGGGGGTGAAGCTAGATAAATCAATAAAAATTTAAGCAATATAGATTAAAACGGAATAAATTATTATATTTGTAATCAAAAAAAAAGCCCTCAAAATAATTGAGGGGAAAATTGTGTAAGATGTAAGATAGTAAGATGTTATATAAGAGTTTTTATTTAGTTTGAAAGTTGAATAGTTTTTCAAGCTCGCAAACGCTCAAATTATATAGAATTTATGCAATAAAATTGTTACCAAATCTGTTTGCACCGTAAAAGAAAGATTCTCTCATAATTTGCTGAAGGTTTCTTTTTCTCTTAATACGGTTACCAACAACTGTATTTTCAATATCTTCAATAGATTTTGCGTATTGTCCAGAAACCAATGAAGAAATATATCTTGTAACAGGAGTCTCTTCTTGAGTTTCGTCTTCAACTGTCACTACAGCTTCAAATTCGTTATCAATATTAGCAAAGAAATTATTTATTGAATTAAGTTCTTCTGTTTTTACGATATCTGCTGTGAATAACATCTTTTGAAACTCCTGTGTTTATCTCTTACATATATATAAAGTATATAAGAAATCAAAAATTGCCTTTTTTGCTCTGAATTATTAAGTTTTGTAACAACGAGTTTTAAAAAACGGCAAAATTGATACAAAAATTCAAATATGAAAGGAAAATTTATGCAAAGGACTTCATTAATTTGTAACAATTTTTCTGGAATCAACCGAAATAATTCACAATATTCAAGCTCGGTTATAACAGCATCTGACTTACAAAATATAGAATTGTTTTCTACTGAAAACAACTCTGGAGTTGGGATTAGAACTTCAAAAGGAAATATTTCTATATGCGATTTAATTCCAGAAAATGAAATTGTTATTAATATTTTTGAGAGTGTACAAAAATCAAAGACCTATTTTTTTGTACATACTGAATCTGCCAATGAGGGAAAAATTTATTTATTAATTCCAAATACAGGCGAATTAATAAATAAAGTTTCTTCTCTTGCTATAACAGGGAAATCTTCGGCAACAGATGTTTCTCAAGGCTGGTCTGATTTATGGGTTTTTTCTAATTCTGAAGAAATATTATCCATTGAAATTGGTAAATATGATTCTGAAGGTAACTTGGATGAAATCACCAAGATGAGTCTAAAAGATAGAGATGGTAGAACAATCAAAGGGCTTGGTTTAGCGGTCTTTGCTGGCAGACTTTGGGTTTTCAACAAACAAGTCTTATGGTACTCGGTACAAGAAGACATTTATGACTTTGAAACTTCTGATGCAAGTATTGTGACATCAGCTGGTTATATTGAGTTTGTCAAAAACATAACAGCCATACACCCATATTTAGGTTCTTTGGCTGTCTTCCACTCAAATTCTTCTTGCATGATTTCAGAAGATGAAACAGAAAAGAAGTTTTATAAAACTTTTGATTCTCCAGGTGGATGCGCAGGTTATAATTCCCTAGTTTTTCATGGAACACAGTTATTTTTCTATGATGATACAAAAAAGGGCGTATTTTCATTTTTACAAGTAATAAACGGCGATAAAACATTAGGAGAAAATGTAGCTCTTGAAATTCAAGATGAATTATTTACAATTCCAAATTCTCAATTAGATAAAATCAAAGCTCTATCAGTTGTTACAGCTGATAGAAATGAAATTTGGTTTTTACTACCAAGCGACAGCCCTGATTACACAACAATTATGATTTATGACTATTTAAGAAACGCGTGGGTAAAACGCAAATCTCAAAAAATTAATACAATAAATATTATCAATGGCAAGTTATATTCTGCTGGGAAAAAAATTTACGAAGAATATAATTCTTTTGATTTTGATGGAAAGTTTATTGAAGCATATTATAAATGTTCACCATTAAATTTAGCTATTGAAAATTCTATTAAAGTTCTAGCATATCCTCCAAAAATCACGATGGATATGTATTATAACAATGATTTTTATATTGAATATACAAAAGATTATAATTCATTAACTACAAAAATTCGTCATATTTCATCAAAAACCCTAAAAAATGTTCTTTATTTTGATGAAGGATTCTGGGATATTAATTCATTCCCGCATGAAAAAATAAATGTTATTAAGAAACTACCAGCTACATTTTTCAAGAGCCTAGAAATGACATTCTTCACAAAAAATCAAGGACAAAATTTTTGCATAAACAATATTGAATTTGGAAAGATAAAAACAAAAATTTAATAAAGAAAGGAATCAATCATGGGAAAAAAATCTAGCAAAACTACAAGTAAAACTGTTTATGGAAATACTACAACTAGCAATCCATATTTTACAAGTCAAACAAACAATAACGGTACAACAACAATATTTAATCCTAATACCGCATTTAATTCTGTAAATAAATTTGTAAATAAAAATATGAATTCTCTGCTTGATGAATATTTAAATCCCACATTAAATTCGGTTACAAATCAAGCAAAAATGAATTCATATATAAATACTCTAAATTCAGAAAGCAAAAAAAATTTAGAAAATAGTATTATAAACCCACTATCAAATAGAAACATGATACGTTCTTCACAAGCTACTGATTTGTATAATAATTTAGCTCAAAACAACGCTGGACAAATCGGAAACTTTGCGAACGAATTACTTGCTAACTCTCAAGAAAATACTGCCAAAATGCTAACAAACTTAATGTTGTTATATATGAATGGTTATAATGCAATGTCTGATACGCAAAAACAATCTCTCGCAACAAGTCAAGGAAATGCAACAAATAACTCATCTACAATAGAACAAGATAATTTAGCTTCACAAATGATGCAAATGGCTCTTCAAGCCGCAATGAGTTCATTAGGTTCAATGTAAGGAGATATAACATGGAAAAATATTTTTATAAATATCTCCCTGTTGGAATTATCTTTATTGCACTAGTTTTTCAATACAATCTTTTTGTAACTCCAGAAATGCTAGAAGTTAAGCATCGGGAGATTCTTAGCGATATCGCACATACATATTCAACAAAAGAACAATATAACGACTTAAAAGAGCAATTAAGCATAATGCAAGCAAAAATTGACAAAATTTATGACGTAATAATTATAGAAGGAGGGAAATAATGAGTCTTGTAAATATAAAATATGGTTCTCTTGCAAGCTCTGAGACCATGAATAAAAATTTTATGTATTTAGATAACAAAATATCAGACACGTCTGAATCAATAATGACGAGTATTTCGTCTATATTATCAAACATTGCAACTATTAATACTCGATTAAATGATATTTCAGAAAATGTAGATAATTCCATTGAATCTTTAATGTCAAAAATCGAAGATTATAAAACAAAAGTCAAAATTCTAGTTAACAGAGCTTCAATGGTTCCAGATTGGGCACATTCATCTATTCTAGATGGACTAAGTCACACAATAAGCTCTAATGGCTATTTATTAATACTTCCTGCAATTAATGCAGCTGCTGAAATATCAATAAATGGAAAAACATTCTATTTCAAATCTTGGATAAGTAATTTTGACAATGGAAATCAATTAGCCGTAATTCCAGTAAACAAAGGAGATATAATTACTTATTCAACAATAGTAAATAATATATATTTTGTTCCTTCAATGGAAATAAATATAGAAAATTTTTAATAATGAAAGCGAGGTTTAATAATGAGTTTAATAATAGATAACGATGGTACAATTTCTCTATATCAAGGTGATAGCGGAGAATTAGTTGTATCAGGTCTAGACAGTGAAAAAAATTATACAGTTTGTTTCGCAATTCAAGATGCTAATAGAAATATAATAGGAGAAGAATTGCAAGTTGCAGTTACAAATTCTAATACAGTAACTATCATTTTAACTCCACAATATACAGATTTATTAAATGTTCCCCAAAACAAACCTTACGAGATATATTTCTATGGAATAAAAGCTTGTGAAATAGAACAAGGTATAGAAAACACGATGTTCATTGGTGATAGTACCTATGGCGACCTAAATAGAATTATTGTCTATCCGAGAAAAGTAAAGGGGGTCTAAAATGGAAGAGAAAAACAAAATAAAAGTATACACATCATCACAAGGAGCTGAGTTGAACATCTCAGCTCCTTCTACTAAGCAGCTCGTTTCTGCAACAAACAACAAAGCTCAATATTTTGCTGAACAAGCTATGAAATATAGAGACGAAGCCAAGATTCATAGAGATAATGCAAAATATTATGCTGAGCAGAATTCTAATGTAACTTTTGAATATATAAACAATATAAAAAGCTCTCTTGAGGACAAAATTAATGAAAAACAAAATCAAGGAGATTACGCACTCAGAGAAGATTTGCCAGTAAATGTTAGCGAACTTATAAACGATTCTGCGTATGTAAATAAAACAGAGCTTGATGAACTACGATTGCCCGAACAAGAAGGAAATTCTGGCTGTTTCTTGATGACTGACGGAAATGAGAAAAAATGGGTAGGAATATATACAATTCAAATGTTTGATACTATTTTAAAAGATTATCTTCTAAATTATGAAGAAACTAAAGGTTTAGCATTACAAGGGACTTATGTTTACAAAGAAGCTATTGCTGGTTCAAGATATGGTTATCCCAATTTCTATAACAAGTGTTTAGAAGAACGTAACACAGCAACCGCAACTCAAGTTACACTTAGTGGTTCTACAATTACAATGTATGTAGCTTCAAATGGACACCAATACTACGATATTGCTAACAAAGATGTGGTTGATACGTTCTTTGAAACAATGGGTTCAGCTTGGTTTTACGGGGTTGATACAGAAAATGAACGTATTTTCTTACCTCGTAATAACTTCTTCGAGCAAGCAATTGGAGATACAACAGAGGTTGGTAAATCTATTGAAGCTGGATTACCGAATATTACTGGTAGTGCAAGTTATAGAAGTGATTTAACTAGTGGCGCTTTTGGCAAATATCAAGGTACAGCTTATGGACTAAGTGCTTCTTCTTCTTCTCCAAACTGTATTAATTTTGACGCTTCCCTCTCCAACCCAATCTACGGCAATTCTGACACAGTTCAACCAAATGCTGTTAAGAAGCTTCTTTATATCTGTGTAGGTAATACAACAAACTATGAAGGTCTGACAGATGTAGTTAATCAAGGTATGGAAATTCTTGAGCAAGTAAATCAAGGTATTGAAAGCAGAGTTAACCTAGATGCTACGAATTTGAACACGCAAGGCAAAAGTTTGATTGCTAGCTATGGTATGCCATCAAATAAATATATTAATTTGACTTTAGGTGCTGGTGGTACAACTTACACCGCTCCTGCAAATGGGTGGTTTGCACTCGCAAAAGAATGTAGCAACGGACAATTTATCTATATGGGTGTGAGTAACGGTATATCAACCCAAGTTTGGGGAGCTGGAGCTGGATATGTTCAATCGTATCTACCAGTCTTAAAAGGAAATGTAGTCAATGTAAATTATACCGCTTCTGGAGCAACTGCTTTCTTTAGATTCCACTATGCAGAAGGAGATAAATAATGTATTTAGGATATCAAAACGGAAAAATTAAATTTTATACAGACAAAATATTAAACCTAGAGTTCTACAATTTAGATAATATTGAAGAAACTGACCTCGAATATGTTTTAGATGGTGAAGAATACGTTTTAAACAATGAGGCCTGGAAAGAAAAACAAATTCAAAAAGAACGTGAGCGTATTAATAACTTATATCTTACAGGAGCTGATGTAGAACGAGGGATATATCAAGCTAAAGGAATGGACTTTGATGATATTTTAGCATTTGTTATAGCGAATCCTCCGATAGGGTTGGATATTAAAGCCTTAAAGATAGAATTAAAAGCCAACCATTTTTATCGCGGCAATCCTTATGTCGAAAAAATAGGTACACTGCTAGGTTTTACTAGTGAAGAATTAGATTACTTCTTTGAAAATAAAAAATTCCCTAAAATAACAACAACAAAAGAAGGAGGAAACTCATAATGCTTGAATGGTATTCAAATAAAGAAGTTTCTATTTATTTTGATGATATACCAAGAGTCGGGATTAGGTATATCCTACCTTCATCGAGCAATGAATTAAAGAAGTCTATAAAAAAATATCCTTTTATAAATAAGAAAATATTAAAAGTGCAACTTTTTGATAAAAAAAAGAAAAAGTCTTATAAATTCGAAATACCTAAAGGATATTGCTATGACGGGGCCTCAATACCCCGTTTTTTTTGGCGAGTAATTGGAGCTAATACTGATAATAAATTTCTAATTGCGGCTTTAATACATGATGTCTTATGTGAAAACCATCATCATATCGATAATGATAGAGAATTCTCAACAAAAGTATTCAACGCCTTATTAGAAGCCTCAGATGTATTTCCTTTAAAACGATTTCTCATGAAAAATTCAGTTAATTTTTATCAAAGGTTCTGTAAATGGAGGTGATCATTAATGGTTAGATATAAATTACTCGATAAACAACGCGATTTTATGGAAATACCACATTCTAACTCTCTTGACGTCGCAATTTATCAAGGGGGATATGGTAGCGGTAAGACTTGGTGCGGCTCTCTTTTAGGAATTTTATTAGCAAAAAAATATCCAGGATGTCGCGGCCTAGTTGGTGCGAAAGAATACGAGCTTGTAAGAAAAACGACTTTGGTGAGTTATCTTGAGCATCTAAACGCATTAGGCTTTCTTGAAGAAAGAGATTTTATCTATAATAAAGTTGATAAAATTATCAAATTCTCAAACGGTTCTGAAATCCTTTTTTCCGCACTAGAAGACCCTGAAAAGTTTAAGTCCTTAAATTTACATTGGGCAGAAATTGAAGAAGCCTCTCAGATTAACGATTCTTCATTCAAACAACTATTAGGGCGTTTGAGAAATACTTATAGAGGGAAAAACTGGGTTGATTTTCGATATAGATTATTTGGCCATACAAATCCTCAACCCGATAAAGGTTGGATATGGAGAAGGTTTAAAGAACATTCAAAAGAAAACTATAGATTAATTATTGCACCGACTACAAATAACATATATTTACCTCCACATTTTATCCAATCTATGAAAGAAAGCTTTGATGAAGAATATTATAAAATTAATGTACTGGGAGAATTTGGAGATTATTCGTCGGGCTTGGTTGTCAAAGGATTTGATGACGCAAATAAACTCAAATTAAAGTACAATCCGAATTTACCTTTACACTTAACTTGTGATTTTAATGTTGATCCAATGTGCTGGGCTTTGGCTCATAAAGATGAAAATGATGTATATTTTTTTGATGAAATAGTTATCGAAAAAACTACGACTCAACAATGTATTGACGAATTTATAAGGAGATATCCTAATCACAAATCAGATATAATAATAAATGGAGACGCTTCTGGAGATAATAGAAGCACTCAGAGCGAATATACAAATTATGCAATTATAAAAAAATCATTACTTGAATATGGATATGAAAACATAAAATTTCGACTAAGAGACTATAACCCTCCAATTCTAAATAGAATATCAGCTTTTAACGCTAGAGTCCGTAATTCTAAAGGTGAAAGACACTTGTTTATTGACCCTAGAAGATGTAAATGGATTCTTTATAACATCTATAATCTAGCATTTAAAGAGGGTACAAGCATAGTTGATGTTCCGACTCATACACAGATTAAATCTAATAGAGAAGCAAAATTCTTAGAGCACCCTTTTGATGCAATAAGCTATCTTGTAGAATACTATTGGAGAGTAAAATAACAAAAAAGCTAGAGTTAGTTTAATAACTCTAGCTTTTTTTATGCACATATATTATAATTCATATAATATCTGAACGGAAGGAAGAGGGTTTGGCAAATTTATTTTTTTTAATCTGGCACGATAACTTAGGTACTGGCTGGATTTGCTTATTGATAGTATTACTCCTATTATGGATTCTATTATCTCTATTGGTAATTATTCATAATAAAATCAATAAAAAGAATCTTACTAAAAAAATACTATTGTTATTAATTCCTTTTGCAATAATTCTTTCACAATTAGCACCGATAACTTATGATTTTTTAGCTAAAACAGCTCTTTTTAGGAATTTAAATGAAGCAATCGAACTAGAGCTAAAAGCTATTGATTCAGCAATAATTCCATACCAAAAAGGTGCATATTATTGCAATTTAGCAGGTCTATATAGTATAAAAAAGGATTTTAGTACCGCGCAAAAATTATACAAAAAGGCTTTTGATTATTTGGGCAGCTATAAATATCCTTGTTGGGGAATTAGTTTTCTACATTTTTATAATTTTGGAGAATATGACATTGCAATTGAAATTATAAAAAATAATAAAAAATTAAAAAATTCTTATGACTTTTTAGCGATGTGCTACGCTATGAAAAAAGATACAGAAAATGCGCTTATTAATGTTGATAAAGCTATAGCCAAGAAGAAACATTACAAAAATTTGGCATTGAAAGCTAATTTGATTAAAAATAATAATCCTAATTTAGCTGCAAAATATTATGAAGTAGCTTTGCAGCTATGCAATAAACAAGAAGAAAAAAATATTGTTAATGAAATTTATAAAGATTTTATTAATTATGAAAAAAACAGGCTGGAATCTATAAAACTAAAAAATAATCAATACTAGAAAGGTTAATTATGTTGAAAGCTTTTAATTATATTTTCAAAGATAATAATTTAGTACAAAAATCATTGTGGTATTTTATCTGGATAACATTATTTATGTTTGTAACTTGCGATTTTGTTTCCTTATCAAAAAACATCCTTCATCTATTTCTATTGTTGACTATTACTATTATTATTGAAAGTGTTATTAGCGGTTATCAAATTGCAATAATTAAATCTCTTGATAATAATTCCAATTTTAATCTAATTCCTTATTTTAATTTAAAGAAAAACTTTATTCTTGGAATAAAATTTTTAGCTTCGACTTTTATGTTCAATTTTATTTTTTATATATTATTATCAATACCTTGTTTTATTCTAGGAATACTAGCTTATACTATATCTAAAACGTGGACAGCTTGTTTAATAACAATCATAGCTCTTACCGTCATAGCATATTTACTATACTTTATTGTTTTTCTACCAGCTTATAAATTATATTTTTCAAGAACTGATGATATGTTTAGTATCTTTGATTTAAAAGAAATCTTTTCTTTAATTTCGGGAAATTATAATAATTATAAACGTATTTTACTATATTTTATAATATTATTATTCATTAATATTTTATTTAAATATGTATTAAACACAAGTGACATTGATTTAATTTTATTTGTATTTAATTTATTAATCACAAGTGCGTTTACTTTTTATTTTTCTTTTGCATCAACTTATTTAATCTCAAAATTTGATAAAAATTTTGATTAAAAGATCGGATAATTTTAGCAAAACTCAAACGCTATAAACAATACTACGACTACATTAGAACCATCTCAAAGATACATCTTTTTTGTATAACTTTTTAATTTAAAAAAACATTTGCAAAAATTATATATCTATGATATTATCCTTGTATAAAAAATTACATTCAACAATCACAAATTAATTCTGTATATTTTACAAGGAGAAGAAAATGTTAAATTTTCTGTTTAAGAGAGAGACTAGTAGTGCTGAAATTTTAAATGAATTTTACTCCAAATTGAAAGAAATTTATTCTTTTGATTCAATTTCTGAAGAGAGGAAAGAATATTTAAAATCAACAATGACAAAATTTGGTTATATGCCTTATCCTCATATAAAAGCACTTGAAGAATTAACTGACGCAGAGACTCTTTGGGCTCTAGAATCAAAATGGGAAAATGAAGGCGTATTTAAAGACGGAAAATTTGAGTTCAAGAAAACAAGTGTACTAGCACGTAATAACATTAAAAATTCTTCTTGGTTACAAAAAGAAGGTCACAATATTAAACTTATCAACCTAGCTGGCTTAGGGAACGGAAACAAAACAGAAGAATCTGGTAAATTTATGGATTGGATGAGACAGCTTCTTATATTGCCAGTTGGAAATAAATCAAATAATATTTTTAATACAACGATGTATTTAATTCCTTTTCATCCTCGTGAATTTGGTTGTGCATATTTGCCAACTGCGAGTTGCGTAAGTCCTAATCTAGAAGATAAAAATATTTTAGGAAAAACTGGATTAAACGCGGATGAACAAGTTAAAATGTTTATAAAGCTAACCCAACTTGCAGGACATCCTGTGATTTATGATATACTTCCTCAAACTGGAAGATTTTCTAAAATTGTCCTTACAACGCCTGAATGTGCAAGATGGTTTGATATAAAAGCTTTAATTGAAGAGCTTTGCAAAAATGTTGATTCTATTGCAGAGGACTTAAAAGAAAAATACTCTGAAGATAATTTAGCAATTGTTAGTGGAATTTATAAAAAAGCTATTAAGGGTGAAAGCTACGGCGATTTGACCGAACATTATCAAAATATTTTCAACGAATTTGATGAATTATTAAAAGAAAAGAAAATTTTCTTATCAAATTCAATGCTAGAAAAATCAATACAAGATAAGCTTCATAAAAAAGCTAGAATGATTATTAACGCGATTTCAAGAAATCCTCGCGGAAAGAAATTGCAAGAAAAAAACATTTTTAATCAAGGTGAAATAATTCAAACTCTTATTTCTGAAGGCATGTGGCCAGCTCCAGGTGGAGCTTGGTGCTCTACAGGAGTTCCTGTATTTGATAGAATGAGCGAAGGTGCCTCTTATCCGACTTTCAAACACTATAAATTTAATGGAGAAGATGTTACACACCTTGCGAATCTTGACTGTCAAACGCCATACTATTTTGTATGCCTTGAAAATGGTAAATACAATAATGATGTAATAAAATTCTTTGTGGATTACATGAAAAATCTTCAAGAAGAATATAATTTTGATGGGTTTAGAGTTGATCATATTGATCATATTGTTGATGAAGTCTCAGAAAGCAACAATACACCTATTAGCTATAGAGCACCTCGAAGAGTTTTAGGAATGCTAAATTCTGCAATGAAAGAAAAAGTTCCACATTTTGCATCATTAGCAGAATATATGCTTTGGGATAATTACTATAAAGAATATCATCAAGATATGGGGTTTGATCTGCTATGGGGTAATGATATCGTATCTCAAAGTTATAAAACACCAGAAGCAATCGCTGATGATAATTTATATTTAGCAAATTATAATATCTCATCAAAACGCTCAACGCCATTATCTATTTTAAAATCTTATAACAATCAAGATGGCGAATTTGAAGCTATTGATAGGTATCCTGCTCAATTAGGAAGAGATGGGGCTTTATTTAAATGGTTTAAATACAAATTCCTTCCTGGCGGAAAGTTTTCACAAAGACCAGTTATGTATATTGATGGAGATGAATCATTTACAAATGGCGGAATTGAATACGTAATTGGCAATGAAGTATCTATGAAGCGAGAACAAGACTATGAATTCTTTGCAAAATTTGATGCGCTAGATAGATTTGTAAGAAATAATTCTGTAATTACAGATGGCGAAGCTCATATCATAAGACAAGATGACGACGGTTTTGTAGCTTGGCAAATTCAAAAAGAAGGATTGAAAAACTCTTTACTTGTAGTTGCGAATTATAATTCACCTAGCGAAAAATTTTGTATGGAAGAAAACGGAAACTCTTGGACAGAAGTCAAAGAAGGAAACGAAGTTTTTGATAAGACAATAGAACTTTCTTGCGATTATTCAATTGTCTCAGAATTTAGGTTTGATGGAGAAAATTATAGCGAGGAAAAATTTGTAGCAGCAACAAATTCTTTATCGTTTGGAAAAATAATGCCAGCAGAGTTTAAAATATTTATGGTAATAAAATAGAATTATAATTTCAGAAGAGAAATCCATTCAAAAAAATGGATATTCCACAAGGAGTATATGATTTACGATTAAGTAATAATGGGATACGACGCCGAGATAAAAAAATCTCGGCTTTTATTTTTTAAACCTAAAAATCATTATATATTCTTTGAACAATCTACAAACTACAGCATATTAACACTAGTTCTACCGAATTTTGCAGATAAATCATCTAAGTGATGAACTAAATAATAAATTGGTTCTAAATCTTTTGTATCTAAATCAACAATAGCGCCCCAATCAGCTCTTGCATGATGAGCTGCAATCATCTTTGCAATACGTTTAAATCCAGCACCCATACAAATTGTAAATCCATATTGAGAATGAGTAATCCACTCTTTTCTAAAATCTTCATCATAATCAATTAATCCTGATTCCAAATCAACGGTATATTCAAAAATCTTACCGATATCATGAAGCAAACAAGCAGCAAGCACTTCATCTTTATTTACACGTTGGAAAAAGGCGTTTATATTAACTTCTGCATATTGCAAACATTCCAATGTATGGACCATCAAACCACCAATATAATTATGATGCATTAATTTTGCACCAGGTGTTATAAGAATTCTTTCTTTATTTTCACTATAAATATTAGAAACAAAAGCTCTTAATTTTTCATCAGAAATTTTATTTATATAATCTTCTAACTCTTTATATACTTCTTCTCTTTCTGCTGGTTCAAGTCCGGTTTTTGCTTCTTTAATAAGCTCAAGAGAATTCACCAGGCAATTGTTAAACTTTTCATTAAATGAACCGGATACAATGCGCAAAATATTTCCAGTTCTAAAAAGCTTAGTATCCATACGATTTAAAGCTTCTTCCCAAAGAATACAATTTAGCAATTCATCATTCTGAGTATCCCTAAGCTGAAGCTTACCCATTTTAGTTCCGGCCTTTGTATCACCTATTGAAAAAGTAACAACTTCATAATGAATTTCTGTGCTAAACATAATTTCCCTCCAAATAAAAAAATTATAACATGAAATTCAAGCAACAAAAATACATTTCTAAATTAGGAAAATGAAATTAAAGGTATTTTACAAATTCCTTTGCGCCTATTAATCGGTATCGAAAAACAAAAAGAATTAGATTCATTTTCATATTTTTTTATAGAAAGATATCCTTTATGAAAATCTATTATTTTTTTACAAAAATGCATTCTAATACCTTCCCCTACAGTAGAAAATCTTGATTTTTTAAGATACATTCTTCTTTGCTCTTCATCTGTCAAAAAACGCCCTTTATAATCTATCGAAATTTCAATATTATCTTTTTTATTTCTAGTACTAATATTAATTGAACTATTTCTTTTTGCATTAAGCACCGCAAAAGAAAGGAGTATAAAAAAAGCTTTTTCAATTCCAATCTTATCAGCTTGAATATCTATTTTAGAATCCAATTTACAAGATAATTTTAAACCTTTTTCAACTATATTTGAAAACATTCTATTACAGATTGAAAGTATCATATCTTTC
>JAEIGA010009774.1_pt1 | contig 14527 bp, 9 predicted proteins | sample 9270691 | NCBI WGS metagenome assembly JAEIGA01 (sample SAMN17057246, study PRJNA624740) | gut metagenome | biome: biome; isolation source: fecal sample | host: Bos grunniens | place: China: Xizang | collected 2019 | reverse complement strand
TTACTGTACAGGATGCACCTTCACTTGCTGGGTTACAAGTTTGGGCAGGAATGTTTCCTTCACCATTATTATTATTCATGGTGAGAGTGTAAATTGCATTATAATCACCACCTGCAGTTACAGTAGTATCACCTTTACCCATCGTAAACGTAGTAGAAATACTACTTGCATCCGCAAAGACACCCGTAGTGCCACTTTGCGTCCAAGAAGTAAAGTGCGAACCAGCATTAACCGTGGCGGAAATCGGCACAACTTTACCCCACTTATAAACTCCAGTACCTTCAGTAGAAGCAATATGATCACTATCGCCACTCACGGTCAAAGCATAGGTATTTCTATACATAGAAAGCTTAATATCACGGTTCGCAGTAACATTAGTTACGGTCTTAGTACCTTCGGAATTATTTGCACCGCTAGCGCTACCTTTATAATCTGTTACCGACTTTGTATAAGTACAGGTACCACCATACAAAACAGGGATAGTACCATCTGCAACATCATTGCCCCAATTTCCATTCGCATCTTCCAAACGATAATATTTGGTACAAGTAAAGGTATTACGAGGAATATCCACTTTATTAATTTTTTCACTATCTACAACATAGCTAGCGACCTCGGCAGACTGATAAGTAGTGTTATCGAAACCGGCAATTTGAGTAGTAGACCACGAATAAGAATTACCATAATTTACATCTACAGTCTCAGCAACAGTATAGGTGCTCGGATAGGTGCCGTTTACATTCTGATAACGATATTCAGTAGTCTGAGTATACTGATTTATGACACAGATACCATGATATGCACCAGCAGTAGTATTATCCAAAATAACATTGCTCTGGCCAGATTCATAGGTGTAAGAAGTAGCAGCTGCATCTTTACTCCAACCACAGGTATAACCCGTCTTGGTAATAGTTGGGAAGGTTACAGTAGAACCAGTTCCCCACTGCGCATAAAGAGTAGTATCACTAGTTCTATTCCAAATACCACCAGCACCAGTATAGCCATTAACATTAGCAACTAAAGCACCATTTGTAGAATTATCGATGACTTTATTACCGCCAGAAGTATTAGTATACCAACCATTAAAGCTGTGGGTAGTTACAATATCGGAAGGTACGGTACCGCCATTAACCTCAGCACCAACAGCATCAGTGCCATCAGTAGTAAACCCAGTAGCCGCATATTCCCTTTGAGGTTTTGTAATGTTAGAAGACAACACAGCAGAATCATAGGTAACACCTACGCTTGTAGAACCATCTGCAGTAGCATCAGTATTAGTAAGTGTAATATTGTATGAATTTGCAGTAGCCTTAGCAAACATAGTAATAGCAACGTTCGAATTGGCAGCCGGAGACCAAGAAGCGCCAGACTCATAACCATTATATGGCGAAGTCCCTTCAGAATTAGTGTACCATTTACAAACATAACCAGTAGGATTGGTCAAGCTAGGCAAATTAAAGGCCGTACTAGTCCAATTAGCAACCATAGTCACAGTGCCAGTATCATTTCTCAAATTCTTAAAGTACTGGTTGGTTGTCTTGGTGCTACCATTCCAAGCAGAATAAGTGCCGCCAGAAGTAGAAGAAGTAGTAGCGGTATTACTTAATGTTGCAGAAGTCCACCCAGCAAAAGTTTGAATGCCGCTGGTAGCAGAACCCACTACACAATTCGAACCATTAGCATCACCAGTTACAGTCACTGTTTTAGTTGGGTTAGAAATCGTGACGACCGCATCAAGATCACCCGAAGCTGGAGCATTGGCGCCAGCAGAACCATTATTATAAGTATAAGCAATATTATAAGCAGACACATCTTGTTGCCAAACTGCATAAAGCGTCGTGGATGAGTTAAGAGTCTTAATACTTCCAGGCGCATAAGCAGAGCTAGGAGTAGTTGCACTTTGATTTGTCGACCAACCCAAGAAAACGTAACCTTCTCTAGTCGGAGTGATAGTAGGAACCGTTACACTACATTGACCAGCATAAAGACACTGTTGCTCTGCCACAGTCCTATCAATACCACCGTTCGAATCAAGAGAAAGTTTATTAAATTGCTGCACAAACTTTGTATTGGCGTGTACAAGTGACACACTAGTACAATTACTATATCTATCACAAACATTAAGGCTGCCACCTATATTTCTATTCTGGAACGTTTTGGTCAAAGTATGCTCACCATTAGTCAAAGTAAACCCAGAGTTGGCCGGCACTTCTAGTGGAGCATCAGAAGTAATGTTTACCGTCGTGCTATTTGCATTATCTTCAAAAGAAACTTCTGCTTTTAGCGGAATTTCCATAATATCATCGCTAAAACTATGGAACCTATATTGACCTTGGCCACTATCAGTAGCAAATTCGGTAGTATAACTCAAATACACTTTGTCATTTCTGAATGAAATACCCTGTATTTCCCCTTTGCCATCGCCACTCACGAAAAATCTCTTTACTCTACGTCCATAATTCTTTCCAGGATTACCATTGGCATCTAACCTTACATCGTATACGTCCACATATGATGCATCTGCATCAGTAGCAGTATTCCCACACCACAATTGATACGTATTAGGACAAAGACCATCTATTACAAAGTTAATCACTGCTTTATAAAGATACCCATTATGAAACTCCATATCTTGCGTACCACCTTCTTTATACAAGAAATGGAATGGGTACAGCCTATCGTTCAAAGTTGCAGTATCCCTCAAATAAGTAACGCCATTTTCCGTAAAGTATCTTCTGTCAACGTTATCATATGCAATTGCTGCAACGCCACCAACAGGATTTAATACACCCGGACTTCCTGCTAAATTATTATTTAACAATACATACACTTTTTTGCCACCCGCAATCAATATCTGCCCCGTATCTGAATTGTATGTCATCCCATTACCATGCCCAAAATTATTAGAAAATGGTGAACCGCTAACGGCAGTATTTGTAATACTTGTTCCGTTATAATTATAAGCATATAAAGCACCCGCCAAGTTTTCATCATTTCTATTTGGCGAATAAAAGACAAGCTTGTCACTCGTAACAGTGGAACCTTGAACGCCTATATACTTACTAGTATCTGATGAGTAATATCTATTTATAGTAGAATTATTAACAGTACTAGAAATATTATTTACTACAGTATTACTCTTTACTTTACGCTTCTTAACCGTAATGACTGGTCTAATACCTCTACCTTTAGGCGCATCATTTTGCCCAAGTTGATCACCGCATGAAAGCGAGTTCTGCCCACCACCACCGTCCCAGTTTTCAATAGTATAAACAGCATAACTATGCGGACAAACACTCGCAGTAGTAGTCGTTTCAGACCAAAAACCATTACTACTATATTGCACGCCATCCAATTCATAAGTAGCACCAGTTACCTTAGAATTAGCTATTAAATTTTTATTTATTAACTCGCTTCCATCATTATTCCTTACTATTGAAGAAGTACCAAGAGCAGGCCTACTCGCAGATTGAATAAGCGTGTTACTTATCCCAAACCGCATTAATACTTCAATTTCATTTTCCGTAATTAGTCTAGGCGTCCCTCCTTGCCTATAATCGCTCCAATCGCTAGTATTCACCGTAAGCACATCATGGGCATCATCATACCAATCGGATTGGCCAATATCATGATCCAAAATTAACGTAACATCCGAATTGCTAGTACTATCCTCAGAAACCAAAAACCATCTATAGCACGTGGTGTCAGTATTGTAAACTGTCCAATAATTCGTTTCATTACAAGCATTCCCGCCGCTCGTATTGCCACCTCTTACTGGATCGTAATATATCCAGCTACTAATTAAATCAAATTTTTCATAAGTCAAACTAGCATTAGAAATTGTATATTCTGCAATTTTAACCTTACCCGGCCAAGTATACACTATATATTTATTACCAGACACCTCGCCAATGCCATTCGTGATATATATTTTACTCGTATCAATTGCTCCACTACCTATTTTCATCACCCCATCAGAAACTTGATAAAGGCTAGTCGCCGCTCTCACTATTGGTAGCTTTTTTACCTGCGCACCATTATTTTTATATTTTATATACGCATAATTAGAATTTAATTTTCCGATGCTAAGTAACGAGGTGTTATTAGTGCTAAAACCACAACTGTCATAATCATTTTCAAAACCAATCAACACTGCAGCTGGAGTTACTTTACAATTACTATTCGCAACAGTTGGGTACAACATAGAATAATTCGTACCATCCAATGTCAAAGTAGACCCACTTCTTGATTCGGACACACCACTAATACTATCCAGTGCATCATCTAGCGTAGTGGAATAAAGTATAACTCTGTGATTGATATTATCTATCGAAACGCCTGGATCGTTCTCCATTTTGTTTTGGACAGGACGAATCAAAACATTGGAACCAGCCGGCAATGTAATGGTATTGTTGCTTGAATTGATATAGAACAAACTCGTATATGGATTAGAACTGGCAAGTCCCCAAGCATTATCAAGAGAATGGTAATAGCTTGCGCCACTGAGCGCCAAATTAGACAAACTAATTTCCACCCTAGCGTTTGGCTCACCATTTGCAAACAAAATGCTACCATCATCAAACGAAGTAACTACAACTTCAGCATCACCCCCACCGTTCAATTTTGTAGCGCTAAGGCTAAGCGCACCTGCTCTATATTCATAGCTAGGGTTAACGCTGCTATCATTAAATATCTGAACATACTTTGTGCCACTCAACTGATAAATTTGGCCAACCTCCTTTGTAAATAATTCATTACCAATATTAAACACCCATTGGTTGATATCTTTTACATAATTATATTTATCAGTTTTTGTTAAACCATCACTACCTACCATCCAACCATTTTCAGCATCCTCACTAGGGTCTTGCATATATGTAGAATACGAAATTGACTTCATACCAAAAGCCAAGCTAGTAGACACTTGGTAGGCAATTTGATTCGCATTTGTTGCATATGTATCATCAATCGTTACTACATTCATCGGTATAGTCTGTACAGAATTATTCCTTTTCCTTTTGTAATTATTAAGTAACGCACGCAAATTCGCATAATACATAGCACGATCATTAGGTCTATTTGCAGATTGCAAATTTTCCTTCGCGTAAGGATAGTACCCAACCGAAAGATATTTTACGTTGTCATTATCAAAATAGGTTGGAAGATATGTGTTTTCATAATAATCTAAATTATAATCACTTCCCCCATCTTCACAACCACTAGTCACAGTTTGCAAGCAACTCTCACTAACATAATTTGGTAAAAGATTTACATAAGTAGTACGTAGTGGTTGCTTTTGATCAAAGAGCGCCACCGCATCATTTACCCAAGCCAAACCAGCCTTTACGCCATTGTTAATCCCAGGCTGATCAGTAACTACATTGTATCCAATTACATTGTCAAAGTTTGCATATTCGCCTTTCAAAAGCGAAAAAACCGAATCGCTACTAACAGACGAAGATGGGTTAGCAATATCTATAAATTGGCTGTTTGCCAAAAAAACCTTCAAATGGCTTTGCCCCAAATTTGGCACTGCGGTTTTATACTCACCATAATTATTTGACGGTGAATGATAAGACGGTGCCTGCCATGATCCACTAAGTGGTATAGTTGTAAAGCCAGCATCGGTGATATTTGCAATTCTAGTAACACCACCAGTCGTGTCATTAATTTGTTCCGCAGAAGGACCACGGGAATACATAATTTCGAAATGGCTACCTTTCGCATCCAACTTCATCGATTCGAAGGCATTCTGGGTCACATCCGTTGGTGCAGCAATCGTATTATTGATAAGAACATAGAGGCCACAAATTCCACCGGCAAAAACAAAACAACAAGCAGTATAATAAACTGCAGTTCTATGAATTATTGACCTGCGCCCAATAAAACACGAAAATCTTTTTTTATTTTTACACCTCATTGTATGACCTTTATACTTATGATTATACCCCCATTTATTCAGCCGTGTCAATACTATAATCATCAAAAAACCTCCCTTTAAAGGAGGCTTCTTTATCCACAATTATGGTTACACTTTTGACTCTTTGTCGCCATCGTAACAAACATCTCCGGCAAAAGCTTTCTTTAATTCATCGGTGCTATAGTCACTACATTTCAAAGGACCCTGTGTTGCAGTAAAAAACTTCCATTCAGAATTAGCATTAGCTCTATAAAACAATCCCACCGCACCACCAATACTTACTTGTATTGTCTGGTATGGTTTATTCATACTGTCTTTCACCTTGCCAGTAAAAGCCAGTACTCTTGTGTAGTCGCCGGTTTTATTATGATAAGCATCTTCAAGCTCGCCAGCCATTTTTCTTTCTTCTACGGTCAGCCAAATCCAACTTGCTTTAGCACATTCCAAGCTCGCATAATAATTTTCTCCCTCATTCGAAACATAAACACCACAAACAATATTTTTGTCAGAATTCAAATAACCGTAAATCTGTGGGCCAGCTGAACCCAAAAACGGCAATACACCAAGCGAGCTAAACCCAGCAGCTTCCAGTTTGGATCTCAAAACACCAACATTCGTATCGGCATTATCGGTGTTCTTTACCTTTATTTCAAGACTAAATCTTATTGGCACATATGTATTCAATCCTTCTGGCTTATAAGTTAGTCCACCATTCCCAGTCGTAGCAGTATTACTCCAACTATTTTCAATACTTGATGCCACTGCCTCCATTGTATCTTTTGTATCTTTATATTCTTCAGCCATATCACTCACGCTTACAACTACATCTTCTTCCACGACCTCTTCCGATTCATTCACTTGCGTAGTCATAGAACCATCTTTTGGCTTGAAAAACTCTATACCAAAAAAAACCGCCAAACCCACAGAAACCAAAGCAATAATCCCAAACACTACCGCCAGAACATTCACTTTCTTTTTTTCCTCTGGAATCGCTGGATTCGGTTTTACGCCAACCCCATTCTGCACTACAACCCCACCCTGTTCCATCTATTACTCCTTTTTTTAATTACATAACAATTATAACATATCTAGTCAAACCCTTTATGCTTAACTTTTTTTTAAAAAAGACAAAAACATAAATCGCTTCGAAATTATTTATCGAAAATATAATGATCCTTATTGTACCATTTTATAAAACAGACTACGCCAACACAAATCATTACTACAACCGCAATAATTGGAAACGGACTTATCAAACCAGATTGATTGATCGAACTAACGCCAGTATCCGGCACATTAATGCCACCATCACTATCTGGTTTTGGCTCTGGTTCTGAGTCGAACAAAAGATTTGTATGAGAATATTGCACAGAAGAACAATTACTATATCTATCGCAAACCGACACACTTTCAGAAACTGTCGCATCATAAAATACTTTATGCAAAGTATACCCATCTTGAGATAAAGTCCATCCTATCAAATCTACTAACGGATCGGTTGATGTAATTTTTACAACAGTAGAATCTGCATTATCTTCATAAGATACACTTGCCGTAAGTGGAATCTCTATCGAATCATCGTTAAAATGATAAAACCGGCCAACGCAATTTGTTGACCGGATTTTTGATTTTATTTATCTACGCCGAGCATAGAGAGCGAGAGGCGGCCCTTGTCATCAATCGCTACGAGTCTTACGCGCACCTTATCACCTACGTGGAGAACTTCTTCCACCTTCTTGAGGCGCTTTTCAGAAATTTGTGAGATATGAAGCATACCATCAATACCGGGCATAATGTTTGCAAATGCACCAAAGTCTTTAATCGTTACTACAGTACCATTGTAAATTTTGCCAACTTCTGGCTCCTCAGTGAGACCCTTAATCCATTCAAGAGCTTTTTCAATCTTCTCAGGATCATTACCAGATACAGTTACTAGACCATTGTCTTCAATATTTACCTCAGCACCGGTCTCGGAAGTAATTTTGTTAATCATTTCCCCGCCCTTACCAATCACGGCACCGATTTTATCTGGATTAATCATAAGTTTCTCGATGCGTGGAGCATACTGAGAAAGTTCTTTTTTAGGTTCCGGAATTACTTCGAGAATATGATTCAAAATAAACATACGGCCATCATGGGATTGTTTCAAAGCTTTCTCCATGATTTCTACTGGCAGACCGTGAACTTTCATATCCATCTGAAGAGCAGTGACGCCTTCGGTAGTACCAGTTACCTTAAAGTCCATATCGCCTGCAAAGTCTTCAGCATCCATCAGGTCGGTAAGCACATATGCCTTATCAATATCAGAAACTTCAATTGGAGTCCCCTTTGGCACATCCACCATGAGGCCCATTGCTACGCCAGATACTGGGCGAATTAGAGGAACACCAGCATCCATAAGTGCCATACATGATGAACATGTAGCGGCCATAGAGGTAGAGCCGTTTTGAGACATAATTTCAGTCACAGAGCGGATTGCATATGGGAACTCTTCCTCAGATGGCAAAACTGGAAGAAGTGCGCGTTCAGCCAAGTAGCCGTGGCCGATTTCACGACGTCCAGGAGAGCCCATCCTACCGCACTCGCCTACGGTATAAGCAGGCGCATTGTAGTGATGCATATAGCGGCGTTTACCATCAGTAACTTCCATGGTGTCAACATCTTGTGCATAAGAGAGTGGCGCAAGAGTTACGATATTCATAGCCTGAGTTACACCACGGGTAAAGAGAGACGAGCCATGAACGCGTGGCAAAATACCAACCTGAGAGCTAAGTGGACGCACCTCGGTAAGTTTGCGGCCATCTGGACGCACGCCTTCTTCTACAATACCACGGCGAACTTCCGCATGAACAGCTAGCTCAAACGCTTGGTCATAAACATCGCGAAGATTTTCGTCATACCATTCTACTTTTTCATTATCGGTCTCACCTTGGCCTTTTGCGAGTGCAAATTCATCGTGCATCTCATATTTAAGATCATCAATTACATGTGCACGCTCCATCACGTTGCCACGAATCTTATTACCAAACTTGCCATCTGCCCATTCTTTTACTTCCTTCAAGATTTCTTCATCAGGGAGAACTAGCTCATATTCCTGAGCTGGTGCATTTACTTGCTTGGCAAGCTCACGTTGCAAATCTAGGGCTGGTTTTACATTTTCAACTGCCCAGTGCATAGCCTCGATAATGGTCTCTTCTGGTACTTCTTTCATACCAGCTTCTACCATCATAATCTTGCCGTCTTTACAGGCAACTACGAGATCCATTGGGGACTCATCACGCTCCTCTGCAGATAGGAAGCCCTTAAATTCGCCACCAATGCGGCCAATACGAATACCTGCAATAGGGCCATCAAATGGCACACCAGCGTTCATCAGAGCAGCAGATGCAGCAAGCATTGCTACACAGTCTGGGCGGAAGTTTGGGTCCATAGAGAGAACAGTACAAACCACCTGCACCTCTTGGCGATAACCCTTTGGAAATAGCGGGCGAATTGGGCGGTCGATGAGACGCCCTACAAGCACCGCCTCGTCAGCTGGTTTACCTTCACGCTTGATAAATTTAGAGCCGCTAATTTTACCTGCAGCATAGAATTTTTCTTCGTAATCAATAGATAGTGGGAAGAAGTCTTGTACTACTGGTTTAGTACCGACTACTACAGAGCCGAGCACTACGGTGTCGCCGTAAGTCACGAGCACAGACGAAGTCGCACGGAACCCTACGCGGTTTACTTCAAGCGTAAGTTTGCGGCCAAGCCAATCAGTGGATACCTGAATGGTTTTTTTGCCATTTGGATTAATAATATCCATGAAAAATATTCCTTTCTTGGGAAAACATCAGATATGAGTCCCCTATCTCGTATCTGCCGTCTTCCCTTTGTTAATGTTATCCCAATTATACCATAGATTGACCGTTCAAGGAAGCGAGCAAAAAGAAAACTTGTTTTCTTTTTCGAGCAACTTTAGAACGGACAATATTCCGAAGGAGTATTGACTTTTTAACATAAGTGTGATATAATAATAAAAATTGTCATTCAAGAATAGATAGGGGGTGAAAAAAATGACAATTGAAGAAGTCTACGATGAGCACTGCTTAGAATACGAAAAAGCAATACAGCTCGTCAAAGTGTACATTGAGTTTTTAAAAAGCGACTCGAAACTTATTTCTAAAATTGAATCGAGAATTAAAACTCCTCGTTCTCTCAAGGAAAAGTGCGAGCGCAAAGGCGTCGGACCAGAGGAAATCCAAGAGCGAATCCGCGACTGGGCAGGCATCAGATTAATTTGTTCTCATCGTGAAGATGTAACAGAATTAGTTAAATGCATCAAAAACCTTCAGTTAGCTGGATTTAGTGTAGTCCACGAAAAAGACTACAACTCAAACCCGAAGAAAAATGGCTATTCAGGTTATCATCTGGATTGCCAAGTAACGGTCCCGACAGTCAATGGCAACAAGCCTGTCCCTGTAGAGATACAGATCAGAACTGCTTCACAAGATACTTGGGCAGTCATCGAACACGATCATTACAAAGAAGTGGTCGAGGCAGGCATCAAATGGGAGGATGACGATCCGGAAACGAACGAAATCCTCCGCGAAATCGCTGATCACTGCGCAGCATGCGATATATTAGCTGCAAAGTTAAAAGCAAAAACCATCAAAAACCCCGCGCTTTAATAGGCGGGGTTTTTCCTTACTCAAAACTATTTTCTGAGGCCGAGCTTCTTGACAGTCTCTTTGTATAGCTCGAAATCGGTTTCTTCAAGATAGCGAAGGAGTTTTTTGCGCTTCCCTACCATCTGCATTAAACCTCTTTTAGCCATAAAGTCATGTTTGTTATTCTTTACGTGTTCCGTCACCTCTTTGATGCGTTCCGTAAGAATAGAAACTTGTACTTCAGGAGAACCGACGTCGTTCTTGTTGCGAGCGACCTTGGCAATAGCTTTGTCTTTATTCTCTTTTGTTATCATAGTGGTGTAATTATATCACATCTGTTATAATAATGCAATGGAAGAAGACCAAATCATTTTAGTGGACAAACCGGCTGGGATTTCTAGCTTTGGCGTGGTTGCGTGCGTTCGCAAAGAGCTCCGCGATCGATTTGGCCACAAAGTCAAACTCGGCCACACTGGCACATTAGACCCTTTTGCCACTGGCCTTCTCATCCTCCTTTCCGGTAAAATGACCAAAAAATCCAACGAATTCTTAAAACACGACAAAGTCTACGAAGCCACACTGAAGCTTGGTTACACCTCAACAACCGGCGACCCCGAAGGCGAGATTCAATTTTATTCAAACGAAGGGGGTCCGGAGCCTGGCAAGGCGAGGATTAGCGCCGGTCGCCCATGGCGATGGGCCGACCGGACGCGCCCCGAGTTGAATAAAATTGAATCTACCCTTCAGTCGTTTGTTGGTGAGATTACCCAAACTCCACCAAAATTCAGTGCCATCAAAATCAATGGCGAAAGAGCCTATAAACTTGCCAGAAAAGGTGCAGACTTTGAAATACCGGAAAGAAAAGTCACTATATATAATATAGAAATCTTAAGCTATAATTACCCAGAGCTCAAAATCCGCACCCACGTTTCTTCCGGCACCTACATTCGCACCCTCGCCGAAGATATCGGCAAAGCCCTCGGCACCGGCGCCTACCTCACTGCACTCCGCCGCACCAAAATCGCCGATTATGACGTAAAAGACGCACGCCAAATTACTTTATAAAATATGTTATAATAAGCTTATGTTAGTATCCACAAATCGTCTCATCGGTACACCAATTCTTAGCATGCAAGCTACGGCCCAAATCGCTACTGTAGAGTCTGCCATCGTGGACCCTAATTCTCTCAAAATTATTGCTTTCAAACTTGGCGGTGGTGTAGTCGGCAAATCGTCGGCCTATATTTTAGACACAAAATCCATTCGCGAATACTCTCGCTACGGCATGGTTATAGATTCTATAGAAGAACTCGTCGAACCAGACGATATTATCAAAATTTCCGAAGTCTTGAAACTAAATTTTGACCTTATCGGCCTCAAAGCCGAAACCAAAAAAGGTAGTAAACTTGGCAAAGTCATAGATTACACTGTTACAAACGATAATTTCTCCGTTCAACAAATCATTGTCAAACGCCCATTCATCAAAAGCTTCATGGACCCAGAACTCACTATCCCCCGCAAAGAAATCGTCGAAGTTACCGATTACAAAGTCATCGTCAAAGACGAAGAAAAAGTCATTCGTGCCCGTGCCGAAAAAGAAGATTTTGTTCCAAATTTCGTCAATCCGTTTCGCAAGAGCGAACAAGATCTTGCACCAGTTGATACGAAAAGCCCTGCCGACATAGATAAGCAATAAGCTTTTCATCATCCGAATATTTCGCCCGTTTTTTTGCGATTATTTTTTTAAGCTCTTCCTCGTCATTCCTTAAATCTAAAACTTCATCAACTATTCCCCTCGCCACGCCTTTTTTCATCAGTTCCATCGACAATCTCTTTCGTGACACCCCTTTTTTAACAAACCGGTTTTCCACATAATATTGAGCAAATTTAGTATCGTCAATATATCCTTTTGAGAGTAATTTAGAAATGATTTTATTAGAAAGATCAGAAATGTCTTCTGGGGGGCATCCGCAGTCGCTACGAGGACGCAGCGATGAGTCCCGTGAAGACGGGCGCGATGAGCGTCCCGAAGAAGATATTTTGAGCTTTCTGTATAAATAATCTCTAGTCTCACGTTCGCTTCGCGGCCTTACTAGAACCCACTCCAAAGTTCTTTGATACAACTTTCCAAATTCCGAGGCTTTTTTATATTCCTCAAGCTGCGCCTCACACAGTACCATGCCATTCTTGATGTGTAAATCCACCACTTGCGAAATGTCCAAAGAAAACGAATACCGCCCGTTCACAAAAATATTCACGCGATTTTCATTCTTCACCGCCTGCCGAATATCCGTGATACGTAACTCCCCCGCCCCCATGCCCATATTATAGATATCCATGCATTTTCATCCAGTCGGAAACCATCAGAAAGGCAATATCGTCTTTTGCGAGTGGCTCCTTGGCAAATTTTTTACGAAAATCATCCGTATCAGAAAGCTTCACCCACCTTACTTCACTTACTTCTTTATCATTAAACGAAAAACTTTCTTCGCGCCCAGACCAATCTACAAAAAACAGCCACGCAAGACGATTTTTATTAAATGGCTGCATAAACCCATATTCCAAATCATCTGCTGTAATCTTTGCACCAATTTCTTCGTACGCTTCACGAATTGCTGCCTCCACTACACTTTCGCCCAAATTAATATGCCCACCAGCCGAAATATCCCATTTACTAGGATGCCGATCTACTTTTTCAGAACGTTGTTGCCACAACAATTCTAATTCCCCTGCATCATTTTTCCGATACAAAAACACAATCGCTACCCCCACAATTTCTTCATGACCCGTTTCTTCTGGATTACCAAGCGCCGAATCCCAACCTTTACCAGGAATCGCCTCACCATTTCTTGCATAAACTTGCCACAACTCGTCGTGATGCATAAAATCCTTAATCTACTTTTGCTTGCTCGCGGACTTTTTTCTCAATTTCCGCCATCAATTTCGAATCTTCTTTAAATAGTTTTTTCACAGCTTCACGGCCTTGACCAATCGTTTCGCCATTATATTTTATAAACGCACCGGCCTTCTCCAAAATTCCATATTGAATACCAAGGTCCAAAACATCACCAGTTTTTGAAATGCCTTCATTGTACATAATATCAAACTCGGCCGTCCTAAATGGTGCCGCAATCTTATTCTTTACTACCTTAATCTTAGTACGGTTACCAGCAATATTATCGCCATCTTTAATTTGGCCAATCCGGCGAATATCAATACGTACAGATGCATAGAATTTGAGCGCATTACCACCAGTAGTCGTTTCTGGGTTGCCAAACATCACGCCAATTTTCATACGAATTTGGTTAATAAAAATCACTGTCGCCTTAGACTTAGAAATAATGCCAGTGAGTTTACGCATCGCCTGAGACATAAGTCTAGCCTGAAGACCCATTTGCGCATCACCCATCTCGCCATCAATCTCGGCTTGTGGCACAAGTGCCGCCACCGAGTCTACCACAATCAAATCTACCGCATTAGACCGCACCAAGGTCTCACAAATCTCTAACGCTTGCTCACCATTGTCTGGCTGAGAAATAAGTAAATTCGCCGTATCTACACCAATTTTCTTGGCATAAGCTGGGTCCAAAGCATGCTCCGCATCAATAAACGCTGCTTGGCCGCCTTGTTTTTGAATCTCTGCAATCGCATGAAGAGCCAATGTTGTCTTACCAGAAGATTCAGGCCCATAAATTTCAATAATACGCCCTTTTGGATAACCGCCACCAAGCGCAAGATCAAGCGCAAGCGAACCAGAAGGAAGAAGTTCCACATCCATCTTTGGCGTTTCACCAAGCTTCATGATCGAACCATCACCAAATTGTTTGGTAATCTGTGAAATTGCGAGCTCTAAAGCTTTGGACTTTCCGTCAGACTTATCGTTTTTATTTTCTGCCATCGCATCCTTTTTTGCCATATTTTTTACCTCTTTCTTTTGTTTATTATATATTATTTT
>JAEIGA010009773.1_pt1 | contig 14527 bp, 11 predicted proteins | sample 9270691 | NCBI WGS metagenome assembly JAEIGA01 (sample SAMN17057246, study PRJNA624740) | gut metagenome | biome: biome; isolation source: fecal sample | host: Bos grunniens | place: China: Xizang | collected 2019 | reverse complement strand
TCACCCATGATCTTGATCTCCTGAAGAGCTCTGATCTGCTCGGATACCTCCTCGCGGAGTCTGATGCGTGCCTCTGTCATAGGACCGTTCAGGTGCTTGAGGTCTTCCTTCTTGGCCTCGATAAGTCTGTCGATACCGTAAAGTGCAAGTCTTCTGTAGTCTCCGATGATACGTCCTCTTGAGTAGTTGTCAGGAAGACCGGTAAGGAAACCTAAAGATCTGTACTTTCTGATCTCGTCTGTATATACATCGAATACACCGTCGTTGTGTGTCTTTCTGTAGTGTGTGAATATCTTCTTTACTTCCGGATCAAGCTCGATGCCGTTTTCAGCACAAGCCTTGGCTACAACCTTCCAGCCTCCGAAAGGCTTGATCGCTCTCTTGAGAAGTTCGTCTGTCTGGAGACCTACGATGAGCTCGTTCTCCTTGTCGATATAACCGGCTGCATGTGATGTGATAGTTGAGATTGTCTTTGCATCAATCGATCTCACGCCGCCGTTTGCCCTTTCCTCCTGAAGCGCTTCAGTACACTTTGCCCAAAGATTCTTTGTGCGCTCTGTTGCACCCTGAAGGAATGATGCGTCTCCATCATAAGGAGTGATGTTGCAGTACACGAAGTCAGCCACGTCAACTCTGTGGCTCCATCTTCCGTCGTTGAATTTGTTTGTCATATCTTGTATATAAAATCAATTGTCATTTCCAATCTGCAAAGTTAGCTTCAAATTCACAATTAGCAACGGATTACAGCTAATAAATTGTTAAAAAAATATGACAAAAGCAGCCGGAATGGTCCGGCTGCCGATTCACACGGTTTCAATTGCTGGCAAATGTCAGTCTTTCAGGAAGCGTATCCTGTTTGCCAGCACCTCGTGATACTGTTTTTCAGTGCCGTCTGCTGATGTGTAACGGTTGATCCTGAGTCTGCCGATGACATTTATCGGCGCTCCTTTGACAATCATGTCCAGATCCGGCATCTGGTTGCTGTCCCAGGCAACGATATTGTGCCATGTCGTCTCTGAAACCGCACCGGTTTCGCGTGATTTGTACATCAGCTCTGTCACCATGGTGAAGTTGACTACTTTACTTCCGTTGTGCTCGTTCGTGCGGACTGTTCCGACCCGCCCCTGGAGCTCGATTCTGTTGATGTGTTCGAATTGTTCCATAAAAAAACATTTAATATTGACATCGGCAAAGTAAGTTCCTCATCAGGTATCCTGTATGTGTTTTCAGGGGTGCATATGTTACATAAATTTCTGTTTTTTAATCTTTTTCTCTTTTCTGACCCATGCAAAGATTTTTTTATATGCAGTTAAAATAAATTTTGAGGTAAAAAAAGAGAAATTTATGTGTAAAGAATCAGAAAAACCTGTTTCAGACTATTTGTACGTATGTTGCTACTTGCCATATTTGCGCATCTAAAATGTGTGGCAGATGAATTATGCAAAGAAGGCTCAAAGGTATTCGTCACGATGTCTGGAATGTGGGGATACCATTGTCTATGGAAGGACGGACAAGAAATTCTGTTGTGATGACTGCAGGAACAGGCATCATAACCACCAGGCCAGATCGGGCCGGACGATCAGGCGCCGTGTCATGGCAATCCTGGAAAGGAATCATGAGGTGCTTGAAGCCTGCATAAGGTCGGGAGTGGAATCCATGTCCTTGTCTGAGGCAGTTGTCATGGGCTTTACCCCGTCATATGCGACGGCTTTCAGGAAATCAAGGAACCGGATGCTTTATGAATGTTTTGATATAAGCTATATCATGACCCCAGGCAGATTGTACTCGATATCAAAAATCCAAAATCTTTCCTTAACTTTGCAGACTGGTCTGAAGACAGACAAGGTATGTAAAGATAATAATGAAAAGATAGTATGAAAAGTAAAATGATTGTCGCATCTGCGACACTTGCACTTATTTGCAGTTGTAGTATGAAGAACCCGTTTCTGACGGAGTCGTCAGCACCGTTCGGCGCTCCGGAATTTGACAAGATCAAGAATGAACATTATCTGCCGGCTTTCGAGGCGGCCGTAGCGGAAGGAAAGGCTGAGATTGATGCCATTGTGGCGAATCAGGAAGAGCCTACATTTGAGAATACCATTGAGGCCATGGAGTATGCCGGAGGAACCCTCAACAAGGTTGCAGGCATCTTCTACAATCTCATGGAGGCTCATACCAATGATGAGATGCAGGCTATCGCGGAGCAGGTATCTCCGATGCTTACAGAGTTTTCGATGTATACATCTCTGAATGCTCCTCTTTTTGAAAGAGTCAAGGCTGTGTATCAGAAGAAGGATGAACTCGGACTTGAGGTAGATCAGATGAAGCTTCTTGAAGATACTTACAGAGGTTTTGTCCGTGGTGGAGCAAATCTCTCTCCTGAGGACAAGGAAGTCTACAGCAAGATTTCTGAAGAACTCTCTCTCGCAAGTCTTCAGTTCAGCAAGAATGTTCTTGCTGCAACGAATGCATATACTCTCCACATTACAGATTCTGCTGACCTCGCGGGTCTTCCTGAATATGTGAAGACAATGGGTGCGGAGACTGCAAAGGAGAAGGAACTTGAAGGATGGGCCTTCACGCTCGCATATCCGAGCTTCGGACCGTTCATGAAGTACAGCGAGAATCGCGAACTCCGTAGACAGCTCTGGACGGCATACAATACAAGAGCACTCGGTGGTGAATTCGATAACAGCGAAATCGTAAAGAAGATTGTCGACCTTCGTATCAAGAAGGCAAACATTCTCGGATATGAGACTTTTGCTGATTATGCTCTCGAAGTGAGAATGGCAAAGGACAGAAAGACTGTTGAGGAGTTCATCATGCAGCTTCTCGAGCCGTCGCTTCCTTTTGCAAAGAAAGACGTCGCTGACGTACAGGCTTATGCAAAGGCTAACGGCTTCAATGAAAAGTTGATGTCATGGGATTTTTCATATTGGTCTGAGCGTCTCCAGAAGGAGCAGTATTCTCTCAATGAAGAACTTTTGAAGCCATATTTCCAGCTTGAGAACTGTATTGATGCGGTATATGGCCTTGCTACCCGTCTTTATGGAATAACCTTCCATGAGCTCGACAATGTGCCTGTATATCACGAAGAAGTCAAGGTATACGAAGTCAAGGATGCAGACGGAAGTCACCTCGCTCTCCTTTATGCAGACTTCTTCCCACGTGCGAGCAAGAGAGGTGGTGCGTGGATGACAGAATTCCGCGGTCAGAGCATCAAGGACGGTGTCGAGTACAGACCTTTCATCAATATTGTGATGAACTTCACCAAGCCGACAGCTGATGCTCCGTCACTTATAACTCACAGCGAGCTTACAACATTCCTCCATGAGTTCGGTCACGCCCTTCACGGAATCCTTGCGCAGGGACGTTATCCGTCTCTCACAGGAACAGGTGTTTCACGTGACTTCGTGGAGCTTCCTTCACAGCTGATGGAGAACTGGGCATACGAGCCTGAATATCTCAATTCTTTTGCAAAGCACTATCAGACAGGTGAGGCTATCCCTATGGAACTTATCGAGAAGATTGTTGCTGCAAAGAACTTCCAGGCAGGTTACGCACAGGTACGTCAGCTTCATTTCGGCTACCTTGATATGGCATGGCACTCACAGACTGCCCTTCCGGCAGAGACTCCGATGGAGTTTGAAAAGAAGACACTCGCACCATATTCGGTTCTTCCTGCTGTAGATGGAACAGCATTCTCTACTTCGTTCTCGCATATCTTTACAGGCGGTTACTCTGCAGGATACTACTCTTACAAGTGGGCAGAGGTGCTTGAGGCGGATGCTTACTCACTCTTTGAGGAGAAGGGAATCTTCAACACAGAGGTGTCGAATGCATTCCGTAAAGAGATCCTTGAGAAGGGAGGTACAGAGGATGAAGCGGTTATCTATCGCAACTTCCGCGGACACAATCCTCAGCCGGAAGCTCTCATGAAGAAGCTCGGACTGACAAAGTAATGTTCTCGCATACACAAAAAAGACCTGCAGTCATCATAGCAGGTCTTTTTTTATGTCATTCGGTGCACGGGGGTCATTTCGGCGTACCCCTGTGCACGGCAAAATGGTCTACGGGCCTTCAGTGGCATATTTGCGTGCACGGGGGTTGGGTCAAATGACCCCTGTGCACCACTTATCAAGCAACCTTGGCGTTGTCCTTAGGTGTCTTGAACAGAACCATGAAAAGGAAGGCCACCACGAGGGAGTAGATTGCAAATGCATACCATGCTGCGCTCCAGTTGCCGGCTTCACCGCGGGCGATAGGGTTGTATACGAAGTGATTTACAACAGCCTGTGCGCTGAGGGTGCCGACTGTAGCACCGATACCGTTGGTCATCAGCATGAATAGTCCCTGTGCACTGTTCTGAATCTTTGATGTGGTCCTCATATTTACATAAAGGGAACCCGAGATGTTGAAGAAGTCAAATGCGACTCCGTAAACGATCATTGAAAGGATGAGCATCCAAACTCCTGCACCTGGGTCTCCTGCGCCGAAAAGGCCAAAGCGGAGCACCCATGCGAACATGGCGATGAGCATTACTCTCTTGATTCCGAAGAGCTTCATTGCTATAGGAATAAGGAGGATGCCGAGGGTTTCGGATACCTGTGAAATGGAGATGAGGGCATTGGCGTTACGAGCGCCCCATGTTTCTGCAAATGCAGGAACTTCCTTGAAGTGTGAGATGAACGGGTTGGCAAATCCGTTTGTAATCTGCAGTGCGACTCCGAGAAGCATGGAGAAGATGAAGAATATAGCCATCTGCTTGTCCTTGAAGAGTCTGAATGCGTTCAGACCGAAGCGCTCTGCGAGACTCTGGTTCTCTGCGCTGTCCTTGCTGCATGGGCAGTTTGGCAGTGTGAAGCAGTATACGAGCATCAGGATGCCGAGTATACCTGAAGTGAAGAACTGGTTATATGAGTTCTGGAACTGTACTCCGTTGATGCTCACAAAGTTGACAAACAGCATCGCGCAGATGAAACCGATGGTTCCGAATACGCGGATAGGCGGGAATGCCTTGACCGTGTCATATCCGTTCTGCTCAAGGATATTGTATGCTACAGAGTTTGAAAGGGCAATTGTAGGCATGTAGAATGCGGCTCCGATTGCATACAGTCCGAAAAGGATTCCGAACGAGACTTCGTTTCCGGCCATCATTCCATACATTCCGGCTCCTATCATTCCTGCGCCGGCGATACCGTGGCATAGACCGAGAAGCTTTTGTGCCGGGATGAATTTATCTGCGACGATACCCATCAATGTAGGCATGAAGATGGATACGATACCCTGCATGGCATAGAATATTCCGATCCTGGTCGCCAGACCTACAGATGCGAGATAACTTCCCATCGAGGTAAGGTAAGAACCCCATACAGCCCACTGGATGATATTCATCACAATGAGTCTGAATCTGATTGATTTGTTCATAAGTAGTGTATTTAATTGTATTTACTGACGCAAGTAACATACAAATATACAAGAATTTGACTAAAAGTTGCTATCTTTGAGGGTTAATTTGCTTCAGATGAAATTTGTAAAGACGCATAACGCCCCGAACAGTTCCGCAAGGTGTGGTGTGATAACCACCGACCACGGACAGATAGAGACTCCTATCTTCATGCCTGTCGGCACGGTAGGTTCAGTAAAGGGCATATATCATAAGGACCTGAAGGACGACATCAAGGCCGAGATTATCCTTGGCAACACATATCATCTCTACCTCAGACCGGGATTGGATATCATTAAGGCTGCCGGAGGACTCCATAAGTTCGAGGCTTGGGACCGTCCGATCCTTACAGACAGCGGCGGATTCCAGGTGTTTTCCCTCAGCCCGATCAGAAAACTTACCGAAGACGGATGTGTCTTCCGTTCACATATTGACGGTTCGAAACACATCTTCACTCCTGAGAACAATATGGATACCCAGCGTATCATCGGAGCAGACATTGTCATGGCTTTTGATGAGTGCTGCCCGGGAGATGCCACATATGAGTATGCAAGGAAATCTCTCAAGCTTACACAGAAATGGCTTGAAAGATGCGTGAAGCATTTTGATGCCACAGAACCGCTATATGGTTATTCGCAGGCACTTTTCCCGATCATTCAGGGATGTGTATATCCGGATCTTCGCCGTGAGGCTGTGGAACATGCAGCGGCGCTGGACCGTGAGGGTTATGCAATCGGTGGTCTCGCGGTAGGTGAGCCTACAGAGAAGATGTATGAGATGCTTGAAGTGGTATGCCCGATTCTTCCGGAGGACAAGCCGCGCTATCTCATGGGAGTAGGAACTCCTGCAAACATTCTTGAGGCCATCGACAGGGGAGTGGATATGTTCGACTGCGTCATGCCGACAAGAAACGGACGTAACGGAATGCTCTTCACATGGGACGGCATCATGAACATGAAGAACAAGAAGTGGGCAGATGATTTTTCTCCGCTTGACCCGAAAGGAAGTTCATTCGTGGATCATACATACACCAAGGCATATTTAAGACATCTTTTTGTGGCAGGAGAAATCTTTGCAGGTCAGATTGCCAGCGAGCACAACCTCGCATTCTATCTTGATCTGGTCCGCGAGGCCCGCAAGCATATCAAGGCCGGTGATTTCAAGGCATGGAAGGAAGAGACCGTGCGCAGGATAACAACAAGACTATAAGGCAATGGAGTTCGACCTCAGACCAAGAAAACTGGATGTATACATCATCAAGAAGTTCATAACGACCTTCTTTGTCGCGTTGCTGCTTATCATCGGCATCGTCATAATCTTTGACATCAGTGAGAAGATTGACAATTTTGTAAGCAAGGAGGCTCCGCTGAAGGCAATCATCTTTGATTATTATGTGAATTTCGTCCCATACTTCATGAATATGTTCAGCCCGCTGTTCGTATTCATTACGGTGATCTTCTTCACATCAAAGATGGCTGCAGATTCGGAAATCGTCGCCATATTGTCCTGCGGTATCAGTTTCCACAGGATGATGATGCCTTACATATTTTCTGCGACGTTGATTGCCATATTTTCCTTGTGTCTGAACCTGTTTGTCATACCTGAAGCCAATAAGACGCGTCTGGAATTTGAGAATCAATATATCAAGCAGCGATTCAAAGGTGTCGGCCGAAATGTACATTATCAGATATCGCCTGGCGAGTACGTGTTTGCAGAGTCTTTCAGTTCATGGAACAATACTGCCTATCGCTTTACTCTGGAAAAGATAGAAAATGACAGGCTCGTATCCAAGATTTCGGCAGAATCCGCTGTCTATGATCCGGAGAAGGACAGCTGGAGACTGAAGAAGTATTTCATCAGGGAATATAATGATGACCTTACTGACAGGGTTCGTAGCGGCAAGCAGCTTGATACTGTGATTGCCCTGTCTTCGAAGGACTTCTACCTCACGGAAAAGACTGTTGAGACTCTTACCTATAATGAGTTGAATACATTGATTGATACACAGAAGATGAGGGGAGATGCCAATGTCAAGTTTGCACTTATTGAGAAGAATACCCGTTTTGCCCTTCCGTTCTCAGCCTTTATCCTGACTATAATGGGAGTGGCGCTCTCATCAAAGAAACGACGTGGCGGTATAGGATGGAATATCGGTATCGGTATTGCTCTGGCCTTCACCTATATCCTCTTCCTGCGTTTCAGCCAGATGTTCGTTCATACCGGCACACTGCCTCCGGCAATAGCCTTGTGGTTGCCGAACATCGTGTTTACCATAATTGCTGGTTTCCTCTACAGGATTGCTCCGAAGTAATTCAATGAAACGCTTATATACATGTCTGATCATCTGTCTGGCATGTGCATCCGTAATCGGTGCGCAGACACCTGTCGTCAAACCTGACCTTGGAGTGCCGACTCTTGTAGCACCAGCCTATTTCGGTCCGAATGCCTTTCCTGTGCCTGATATGCTTGACGGCAGAACATCCGGTGATCTTAAGGTGGAGTTATATGGTGACGGTTTTTTATGTTCCATGACTTCTGTTCCTTCCGATGATATTACCCTTGACCTCTTTGCAAAGGCGACCATCCCTCTGTTTTCTGACAGGGTGAATCTGGTTATATGGATGCCTGTCGTGGAGTGGTTCCGCAGTGGCCCTGCTGTCAATATGCAGAGAAGGATTCAGGATCCGGACAGGTGGATCTCCGGTATCGATTCGGGGGATGCGTATGTAAGCACGGATATCATGATTCTGGATGAACGCAAGGCAGGATGCGGCATCGTTCTGCGTGCAGCCCTCAAGTCCGCTTCAGGCAATTCCTTCGGAACGGCAAGGGTCTATGATGCTCCGGGATATTTTTTCGATATTGCGGCAGGACGTGATATAAGGGTGTCGGCAGATGGCAAGACTGTATTCAGGATGGCCTTGAGTGCCGGTTTTCTCTGCTGGCAGACAGCCAACGGGCGACAGAATGATGCGGTGATGTATGGTGCTTTGGCATCTCTGAAGACCGGTCCGTTCAATGCGGAACTCAACTGTGGTGGTTATGTGGGATGGGAAGGAAAAGGAGACCGCCCGATGACACTCAAGACTAAGCTTTCGTGGTCCTTCGGACGGTGCTCTTTAAATGCTATGTATCAGGTCGGCTTCATGGACTGGCCTTTCCACCAGCTCCGTTTAGGTGCGACCTATTCTTTCCCGCTTACTCAACAAAAGTGATCCAGCCGAACGGATCCTCAATTTCTCCCTTCTGGATGCTTACGATGTAGTTGTAAAGCTTGAGGGATTTAGGACCACACTTGCCGTCTCCGTAAGTATATACAGTCTCCTCCTCTGATTCAAGTGTAGGCTTGTCTACAAGCTTGTGTACTGGTGTGATAACCACTGCTGTACCGCATTCGCCGACCTCTTCAAATGTCGCGAGTTCTTCTACCGGTACCGGTCTTCTCTCGACTTCCATTCCGAGGTGTCTTGCCACAGTTTCGAGTGACTTGTTAGTGATAGACGGAAGGATTGAAGGTGATTCAGGAGTAACGTATGTGTTTCCTTTGATACCGAAGAAGTTCGATGAATTGAACTCGTCCACATGTACTCTTGTGCGTGGATCAAGGTAGAGGACTGCCTTATATCCGAGTTTGTGAGCCATGTTCAGCGAGTAAAGTGAACATGCATAGTTACCTCCCACTTTGTATGAACCTGATCCGTTTGGAGCGGCTCTGTCGTAGTTGCGGGCGATCACTACGTCCACAGCGTCAAGAGCTCCACCTACATATGCTCCTACAGGAGCGCAGAGCATAAGGAATGTAGCCTCCTTTGACGACTGCACTCCAAGCTGCGGATTGCTTCCGATAAGGGTAGGGCGGATATACATTGATGCTCCTGTCACCTCGTATGGCGGGAGGAAATCGATGTTCTCCTTGACTACTCTCTTGCACATGTCAACGAACATCTCAACAGATGGTGCCTCGATGCCAAGGTATGCTGCTGATCTCTGAAGACGCTTTGCATTTTCCTCCGGGCGGAAGATACGTACCTTTCCATCCTTGCCTCTGAAGGCCTTAAGACCTTCGAAACATTCGATTGCATAGTGAAGGCAGCCGGCAAATGCGCTGAGTTTAAGATTGTCGTCGGTAAGGCTTTCAACCTCTGACCATGCTCCGTCCTTGTATACTGCGCGGAGGATCGTATTGGTCTTACTGTATGAGAATGTAAGATTGCTCCAGTTTGGTGTACTCATATCGGTATATTTTATCAGATTAATATTTCAAACAGTTTGTTGTTTTCATTGATGTGCTCATACATGATGTTGTGAGCCTCCATTCTGCGCAGGAGTGCGTGGAAGTCCGCCTTGTCTGCGAGCTCGATTCCTATCAGGGCAGGACCGAAGTCCTTGTTTGTCTTCTTTATATATTGGAAGTATACGAGGTCGTCTGTCGGACCGATGATGTCACGGATGAATGAAAGCATGACTCCCGGCTTCTGAGGGAAATTGATGATGAAGTAATGCTTGAGACCTTCATAAAGGAGAGATTTCTCCTGGATCTCTTCCATTCTCGTGATATCATTGTTGCTTCCGCTGACAATGCATGCCACCTTCTTTCCCTTGATCTGCTCTGAATAGAAATTCAGTGCTGCAATGGAAAGTGCACCGGCCGGTTCCACTACGATAGCACTCTTGTTGTACATCTGTATGATAGTTGTACATACAGCGCCTTCCGGTACGATCACTATGTCATCAAGGATTTCCTTGCAGACTTCATAGGTCATGGCTCCGGCTTTCTTGACAGCAGCTCCGTCGACAAATTTGTTGATGGTCTCAAGTTCTACGACCGCTCCCTTGTCAATGGCAGCCTTCATACATGGGGCTCCTGCAGGCTCTACTCCTATGATTTTTGTTTCAGGAGAAACCTGGCGTATATATGCTCCAAGGCCGGATGCAAGTCCACCTCCTCCGATAGGAATGAAGATGTAATCAAGCTTGTCCTTTGCCTGCTGCATGATCTCGTGTCCTATAGTGCCCTGTCCTTCCATGATCTTAGGGTCATCGAAAGGAGGAATGAACGTCTTGCCGCTCTTGCGTGCAAACTCCATGGCTGCAGCATTTGCTGCGTCAAAGGTGTCGCCGGTAAGCACGATGTCTATATATTCCTTGCCGAACATCCTCACCTGCTCTATCTTCTGCTTTGGCGTAGTTGTCGGCATATATATCGAACCCATGATGTGCAGTTTGTTGCAGGAGAATGCCACACCCTGTGCGTGGTTGCCCGCACTTGCGCAGACGATTCCATATTTGAGGGTCTCCGGGTCAATAGAACGGATCTTGTTATATGCTCCTCTGATCTTGTATGACCTTACCATCTGCAGGTCTTCTCTCTTCAGGAATACATCTGCCTTGTATTTCGAGGAAAGGTCTGCATTCTTGTGGAATGGTGTAGACTCCAATATCTCACTCAGGACTTCTGATGCCTTTTCGATATTTTCTATCGAAGGGAAATATTTGACGTTGCTCATATGATAGTTTCTATTGTCTTGCGAATATATGTGTTTTTTACAATTCAGTCAAGCATGATCAGGGCGATTGACCTGTGGCTGAATGTCAGCCTTACCGTGTCCTGCGATGCCTTGTTGAGGGTGGCCTTCCACCAGTTGTCGAATACGACATTGTCTGTTGGATATTCCAGACCTGCCGACCTTATGTTCAGCGTGTTGTCGGGAGAGAATATGGATACGCTTCTTCCGATTCCACAGTCAATCTCTACAGTGTCATTGACAGCGAAGGCTGTACCATTGTCAGAGACCATTTCAATGCTGATTCCTTTTCCCTCCAGGTCGAACATTCTCGTATATTCCATCAGAAGTGAGGCATTGCCTATCGTGTGGTCTATTCTTCCGCCTGTCGCTCCTAATATATATATATGGTCTAGGTCTTCAAGGTTTGCGATAGCCCACCTTACGGCTTTGGTCTGGTCATTATGCTCCTGCTCGGACTCACGGATTATGATGTCGCTGTACTTCTTCTGCAGACTTGACGGCAGTGTGTCCATGTCACCGATGACCAGATCTGGAGTCTTTTCATCACCAAATATGCCTTTGCTGTTCCGGAGATATTTGGATAGAGCTCCGTCGCAGCATATAGTGAAATCCGCCGTCCTTATGAGGTAGCGTGGATATTCAGTCTTTGGGAACTGTCCGTCGCAGATTATGACCACTGTTCTTTTCATCCGATCTACGCTTTTTTACCGGTTATCTGAGAAGACGTTCCTTGGGTTGTAGTATAGGTATGAGGCTCGCGGAATCCTATGAGGAAATCCTTTACAGGCATCCTCTTCTTTCCTGAGAGCTGGAGTTCTGTGACAGATATGGCACCGTCAGCAGTGCTGATTGCCAGATAACTCTTGCCGTCCGTAAGAATTGTTCCCGGTGCTGCACTTGAGAGACCATTCTGCTCAAGCATTGCGTTGAACTCTTCTCCAGTGACTTTGACGGTCTTGTAAATCTTCATCTGCAGGACCTTGTCATCTTTCTGCAGCTCTGTGAATGCTGCAGGATATGGGCTCAAGCCGCGGATGAGATTATAAATATGTCTGGTCTTGCCGTTCCAGTCGATATGGCAGAGTTCTCTTGTAAGCTTCGGAGCAGGACGAAGGATTTCCGATCCCTGGATGAAGCTTCTCTGTACGCGCATCTCGACATTTCCTTCAATGATGGCCTCCACAGTCTGTACGACAAGTTTGGAACCGATGTTCATGAGCTTGTCATGTACTTCGCCCACAGTCTCGTCAGGGTCGATCAGGCACTGCTCCCTGTACATGATCTTTCCGGTATCCATTCCGTCGTCAATCATGAATGTAGTCACACCGGTAGCCTTGTCTCCGTTGATCACAGCCCAGTTTATCGGTGCGGCTCCACGATATTGAGGAAGAAGGGCTGCATGGAGATTGAATGTACCCATAGGTGGGATCTCCCATACGACCTTCGGCAGCATCCTGAATGCAACGACTACGAATATATCTGCCTTCCACGCCTTGAGTGCGTCAAGGAATTCAGGGTCTTTGAGCGAGACAGGCTGAAGGACAGGGATATTGTGCTCGACTGCATATTTCTTTACTGCACTCTCGTTTATCTTCAATCCTCTTCCGCTTGCCTTGTCTGCAACTGTCACTACTCCTACGACATTGTAGCCGCTCTTGATGAGGGAGTCAAGTGGAGCGACAGCAAACTCCGGTGTACCCATGTACACTATGCGTGTCTTCTTGAATAAGCTCATGATTGTTGCCTTTAATTTTCTGAATCCGCTCTTGACAGCATCCATGTTGAATATTGCCGAGTCATTTATAGCCTTCCATGTCAGATAAAGACCGGTAGGCAGCAGTACATAACTTGAGAAGAATACTCCATGGAATGGTCCTACAGCTCCATCTCTTGCCAGCTTGGTTCCTGAAATGTCGATAACCCAATAAGCGACAAAGAACAATACCGAAATGATTGCCGGTGTGCCAAGTCCTCCTTTCCTTATCAGCGCTCCTAGAGGGGCTCCGATGAAGAAGAATATGAAGCAGGCGATGGATAGAGCGAATTTCTTGAGGATCTCGATGTCGATAAGCCTCAATATGAAGGTATGGTGATACCTCTCTCTCGAATAGGATCCGAGAGTTGTCTGTATTTCCTCTGCATTCTTCTTTGCCTTTTCCACAGCCTTTATTTCGTCGTCAATGTCATCCCAGGTGTTTAACCCTTCTTTGACGAAAGCTGTCTGGCTGTGATATGATGTGTCTAACTGCGAGTTATATCTGAGTACTCTTGAACGGCCGAAACCTGCGATGTTTTCTGCCTTTCCAGCAGCATTCAGGGTTCCTATCGAGTCCTGACTGTGATACAGCTGTCCGAGGTTCATTGATTTGACCTGATCGTTGAAGCGGCTTGAGTCAGATTTCTGGAAGGCATAGTTCTCCAAAGGGATGATCAATGCCTGCCTGTCGAAATCAATCTTCTGCAACTGGAGAGTGGTGTCGCGATATTTTTTGTTGTTGGTCTCCTCATAGTTGCTGCCGTTGAACATCACGAATGTAAGGTAGCTCTTGTCCTTGGACATCTTCATCTGAGCAGAGTCAGCAATGGTCAGACTGGTATTGCCCTTGTTCTTGGTATGGTTATACACCATTACTCCGTGCATGATTCCAGTCTCGTCGTTTCTTTCGTTGACACGAAGTATATATCCCTCGATGCCGTTGTAGAAGGTTCTGGTCGGAATCTTGATCTCTTCCTTTGTCTTTCCTATATCATCACGAAGCGTATATATGTTGTTGTACGCTACCGGGATAAGGTCGTTTGATACGAAGAAGGCTCCGATACTGATGACGACACATGCTGCACATAGCGGAACAAGTACCCTCTGAAGGGAAATGCCGGCGGCCTTGATTGCGAGCAGCTCGTTGTTTTCTCCGAGTGTTCCGAGAGTCATCATGGATGCCAGCAATGTGGCAAGAGGCAATGAAAGGGGGAGAAGAGTCGCCGCTCCCCATCCCAGGAACTCAAGTATGACCTTGAAACTCAAGCCTTTGCCGACCAGTTCATCTATATACAGCCACAAGAACTGCATCATCAGAATGAATACGACAACCAGAAGGATCGCTACGAACGGTCCTATGAACGACTTCAATATGAACTGGTCTAACTTCTTCATCCTGTTTTGTCTTTAATACATATGCTGCTCTGGTTTATCAAGTCGGCTTTGCCGACCGGCCCGGTTAGGGCCGAAATCCCCCTAGTAGGGGTGCAGGGGGGGTAAGAAACCACAAGTTGTTGGAATTAGGCAGTAGCCAATTCCAACAACTTTGCAAGGGCTGCTGAAAGTCCGTTCAGGTCCTTTCCTCCTGCTGTAGCAAGTCCAGGCTGTCCGCCGCCACCACCGAGAATCAGTTTTGCTGCTTCACGGACGTCTGCGCCTGCATTGTGACCGGCCTTTACAAGGTCTTCAGTGTACATGAGAAGAAGCTGTGGTTTGCCTGCTGCTTCGAACGCTGCTGCAATTACAAGGTTCTGAGCCTCTTTCTGAAGCATGAATGCTGCGTTCTTGAGCATTACC
>JAEIGA010009772.1_pt1 | contig 14528 bp, 15 predicted proteins | sample 9270691 | NCBI WGS metagenome assembly JAEIGA01 (sample SAMN17057246, study PRJNA624740) | gut metagenome | biome: biome; isolation source: fecal sample | host: Bos grunniens | place: China: Xizang | collected 2019 | reverse complement strand
TTAGTTTTTCTCGAAGGGAGCTACAGATACATAGCTCTTATTGTTCTTACCACGCTTGAATTTAACTACAACGTCAAACAAAGCATATAGAGTGTGGTCGCTACCCATACCGATGTTGTTACCGGGATTGTGTACAGTACCACGCTGACGAACAATGATATTACCGGCTTTGCATACCTGGCCACCCCAAATCTTCACACCGAGTCTCTGGCTTGCTGACTCACGGCCGTTCTTAGAACTACCAACACCTTTCTTATGTGCCATAATACTTAAACTTTAAAAAATTAACCGATAATTTCCTTAACTACTAACTCTGTAAACTGCTGACGGTGACCGTTCAGCTTGCGGTAACCTTTACGACGACGCTTGTGGAATACCAACACCTTGTCACCCTTAACCAAAGTGGGGTCGATAGTGCGTGTAGTAACGATGTTCTGACCGTCCTTAGACTTGCGAACAATCTTCTGCTCACGAACCTCGCCGATGTGGCAAACTACCTTTGCGCCCTCTACAGTAGGAGCACCTACAGTTACTGCACCGTCCTTGTCCAACAACAAAACGCGGTCGAACTCTACGGTTGTGTCATTCTGAGCACCTTTGATGTGGTGCACGAACAGCTTCTTTCCTGCCTCAGCCTTGAACTGCTGTCCGTTAATCACAACAATTGCGTACATTTAATTTAATCGCTTTATTGTGAATTCCGCGAGGTGCACACCCTTCGTGAGCATGTCTTCTCTGACCCCAACGGACTAAATCGGCTGCAAAGATAGCATTAATTTTCTTTATATAAAAGTTTTATCCGCTTTTTCGAATAAAAAAAATACGCAGAAGCCGACACCGGCATGAATTATCCACAAAAAAAAAATCAGCGCCCGGAAACAGGCGCTGAATCACTATCATATAGAAACTTTTACTTGCTTGAGAGATATCTTTCGGCCTCAAGCGCAGCACGACAACCGCTGGCAGCCGCATTGATTGCCTGACGGTAATGCGGATCGGCAACGTCACCGGCAACAAATACACCGGGAACGAGAGTCTTCACGCCACTTGCATCGGCAGGAACAAAGTAGCCTGTCTCGTCGGTCTTAAGATACTTCTTGAATATGTCACTATTAGGCTTATGACCAATAGCAAGGAAGAAACCGTCAATTGCAAGGTCGTAGTGTTTCTCGTCAGCCTCACCCTTACGCGAAACAAGATGTACACCCTCTACACCATCCTCGCCGAAGAGGCCCTCGGTGTTATGCTCAAAAAGGACTTCTATCTTAGGGTTGTTGAGCGTACGGTCCTGCATAGCCTTTGATGCACGCAGATAGGGTTTGCGCACAATGAGATACACCTTTGCTGCAAGCGAAGCAAGATAATTGGCCTCTTCACAAGCTGTATCACCACCACCTACAACTGCCACAATCTTTTTGCGGTAGAAGAATCCGTCACATGTAGCACATGCGCTCACTCCCATACCCTGATATTTTATCTCGTCTGAAAGACCGAGGTATTTTGCAGCTGCACCTGTTGCAACAATAACAGTATCGGCCTCAAGCATCTTGCCGTCGTCGAGAGTGACCTTATAAGGCTGCTGTTCGAAATCCACCTCTACCACACTGCCCGAGCGGACATCGGCACCTACATTCAGAGCCTGCTTACGCATATTCTCCATAAGCTCCGGGCCTGTAATTCCATTGGGGAAACCGGGAAAATTCTCGATAACGGTTGTTGTTGTCAACTGACCTCCGGGCTGCAATCCCTCAACAAGTATCGGGGAAAGATTAGCACGTGACGCATAAATAGCCGCAGTATATCCGGCAGGACCGGAACCTATAACCAAACATTTTGTTCTATCCATATTCATATTCTATTTGTTTTTTATTATACCTATTTAATTATGGCAACATATCTACAATTTCGGCATCGGGAAACTCTTTTACGGGGCACACGAACTGCGACTTCTCAAATTTGCATTTCGACTTATAATCGGTTATCGCAATTTTCGTAGAACCACCCTGACCCATACTCAGCTCTATCTTATCGAGAAGTGAGTTATGCCCATTGATATATATGTCAATCTTTTTATATTCATTATCCTCGTTATTCGACATAAGGGTAACAACATTGTACACACCCTCTTTTCTTAATGAGCAGTCGTAATTCTGCTTATACAACTGCATAAGATAGACCGGTGAAAAAGTCTGAGCCTCTTCACTGTCAGCCTCTGTTATATAAATCTCGTTTGTCTGAGCCATATAGTTCCACTGGGTAGTTCCATTGCACCATATCTTCATATTCTCGAGCAACAGCACATAGCGTTCCTTTTTTGTCGCAACCGAATTATCGACAAGCAGGGAACCCTCATCGGTATACATTACACCACCGTCAACATCATAAATAGTCATCTCGATGTTCATTCTTATTCCCACATCCGACTTTATCTTCTTTATAGCCGCATCGAGCACATCGGTAGCCTCTTGCGCTGCGACAAACAGCATACAACACTGCATCATGAACAATAGCAAAAGCTTTCTCATACTCTTATCTACGATTGATTGTTCGACAATATGTTCTTGAGACGGAATTCAAGGTCAGCCTCGTCACTACAGAACACCTGACGCGGCTTACTGCCATCCTGCTCACCCACAATACCGGTCTGGCACAGCTGGTCCATAATGCGGCCGGCACGGTTGAAGCCTACATTGAACTTACGCTGCAGCAACGATGTAGAGCCCTGCTGATGCAACACCACCAGACGCGCAGCCTCTACAAAGAGTTCATCGAGCCTTCCACCCGAGAAGCCTTCGCCACGTGAAGCCGACTGAGCAGCGGGTTCCGAGGTTGTCTCGTCGGGCTCGGGCAATATATATGCCGACGAATAGCCCTGCTGCTTGGCAATATGGGCACACACCCTCTCAACCTCTTTTGTCTCAACAAGAGCACACTGCACACGCACAGGGTCATTACCGGCAAGGAAAAGCATATCACCTCTACCCTGCAGCTGATTTGCGCCTGTACGCTCAAGAATTGTACGCGAGTCGATGGGCGATATTACCCTAAAGGCCATACGGGCAGGGAAGTTGGCCTTTATAGTACCTGTTATGATATTCGTCGTAGGACGTTGTGTAGCAATAATCATGTGAATACCAACGGCACGCGCCTTTTGCGCAATGCGAGCAATGGGCAACTCTACCTCTTTTCCGGCTGTCATCATAAGGTCGCCATACTCATCTATGATAACCACGATATAGGGCATGAAACGATGTCCTTTTGTAGGCAACAGTTCCTTATTCAAGAACTTCTCGTTATACTCTTTTACAGAACGTACCATGGCAGCCTGCAGCAGGCGATAACGGTTATCCATCTCGGTGCACAACGACTTGAGGGTGCGCACTACGCGTGTAACATCAGTAATAATTGGCTCATCCTCGCCGTCGAGCTTGGCAAGAAAGTGTTTCTCTATCACATTATAGAGACTCAACTCGACCATCTTGGGGTCGACCATCACAAACTTGAGGTATGCCGGGTGCATCTTGTAAAGGAGCGATGTGATTATCGCATTCAGACCGACAGACTTACCCATACCTGTTGCACCGGCAACAAGAAGGTGTGGCATCTTGGCCATATCTACCATAAACACCTCGTTCGATATTGTCTTTCCGAGAGCCAAAGGCAACGCCATATCGGTCTCCTTGAATTTACGGCTGTTGAGCAGCGATGCCATGGGCACAATCTGCTTATTGGCATTAGGCACCTCGATACCGATAGTTCCCTTACCCGGTATAGGAGCAATAATACGTATACACAATGCCGAAAGCGACATTGCAATATCATCCTCGAGATTACGAATCTTCGATATTCTGACACCGGGTGCAGGTGTAATCTCGTAGAGTGTGATTGTAGGACCCACGGTTGCTTTGATAGAGCTTATCTCAATATCGAAATCGCGCAGTACACGTACAATCTCCTCTTTCTTCACATTCTGCTCGTTCATATCTATCGCCTGCGCGGTATTCTCGTATTTGTCGAGCAGATCCACTGTAGGAGGCTTGTAATAGCTCAATTCATCCTTAGGATTAATGGGCCTGTGCATACTGCCGCCCATATCGTCGTCGCCTGTAGCCTGTTCGACATCCATTACGATATCTGCAGGTTCACCGGCCGCTGCGGCAGCCACTTTGTCGAATTGTCTTGCTACTTCATCGTCATCAAGGCTATCTTCGTCGGTAACATCCGTAACCTCCAACTCATCCTCTTGAGATTCACTATCATCCTGAGCATCCTCTATATCCTCGGCAACATCCTCGCCCTCATTCAAGGGCAGGTCTACAACCAACGCAGGAGACTCCTCTTGCTGTACACCGCCAACGGCAGCGGCATCATCAACCTCAGACTCTTCTGCACCGGCCTCTCCATTCTCTTTTTTACGGATAAAACTGAGAGAGAAGAGTTTTCGCAGCCACACGATAGTTTCCCTTGTCAGATAAATCATAAAAAGCAGTAACGATGTCAGGAGCAGCAGCACCACACCCCAGCCGCCAATCTGCTTTGCCAGAACAGCTACCAGAAAATCGCCATGCGCACCACCGGGATTCATAAAGCCTGTCACCACATTGCCGAGCGCAAAGGAGAAGAAAAGCGAGCCCCATACCATACCGAATGCAATGCTCACAAACCACTTGAGCAGCTGAGGACGGCGCAAATCCATGAGTCTTATCGCCACAACCACAAGCAGTGGAATAATAAGCAGCGACGACCATCCGAAACAGTCGTTCACAAGATAGTCGGCAACAATAGCACCGCCACGTCCTGCACTATTGACAACCTCGCCCGTAGCGGCTGCTGCCGCACCTATTTCACTCTGGTCGGCACCTCCCGACAAGAAGAACGACAAAAACGAGATTATAATATAAAGCGTGAAGGCCATGAGCACAAGGCCGAGCGTAAATGTTGTGTTCGGACGTTTTGCAAACTCCAAACTCTTCTTGAGTGCATTAGGTTCTTTATTTACTGTTTTTTTTGCCATTTTAGAACAGGGGTATTTATGCACAGTTACGCCACGAACAGCCTGCAGCCATAATATGCAGAGTTTCAACCAAAGAGAGTGAATGCGCAACAATGCGGTAAAGCAAATGCGAAGATACTAAAAAAATAAATATTAATACACTGCTGCTACACTATTTTTTTGTAACTTCGCGGCAAAATGACAAGGCAACTATAATTGCACACACTACAAACAAGAACAAAACAAAAATGAGCGACAAGGAAGATATAGTTTTTTCGCGCAACACTGTTGAATTCGTAACAGTGGCGGCCGAGTATTGTGCTTTTTTGGAACGCGCCAATGAATACACACGCAAAGAGCTCGTCGACACACTGCTAAAGTTGTTGCCGCTGCTCTATCTAAAGGCGCAGATGCTGAGCAGCGAAGAACGCATAAACGACGACGATTTCGAGGATTTTGTAACCGAGGACAGCTACGAAGTGCTTCGTATAACACTGGCCGAGATTCTATCCGACAAAGACGCCTATCTCGACGTCTTTGTAGCCGAAATGAAATATAGCGACACCCCTGTGACAAAAAACATATCCGAGGACCTTGCCGACATATATCAGGATATCAAGAATTTCGTTTGCCTGTTCCAAGTAGGCATAAACGAAACAATGCACGATGCAATAGTGGAGTGCTACAGCCATTTCGGACAATATTGGGGACAAACGCTCGTAAACACCCTCAGAGCCCTGCACGATATCCGATACAACAGCCCCGAAGAGAACGACGACTATTACAGAGACGATGAATTTTAGGCAGCACATAGAGAAGAGCGAAATATCGCAGATGCCCGCCGTTCTTTTTCCTGGACGCATAATAACGATTGACACGCTGCCGGATGCCGAAAAAGCGATACAGGCATTGTCAAAAGAGACAATTGTAGGCATAGACACCGAGACGCGTCCATCGTTCCGCAAAGGAGTACAGTACAACGTGTCGTTGCTTCAGATAAGCACCGGCGACACCAGTTTCCTTTTCCGTCTCAACCGCATAGGCCTTCCCTTGTGCATCATAGATTTTCTTGAGAACGAAGATATAATGAAGATAGGACTTTCGTTGCACGACGACTATCAAGCCCTTGCAAAGAGAGAGCCGTTCTACGCAGGCAGCTTTCTCGACCTACAAAAATATGTGACAGCTTTCGGAATCGAGGAGATGAGCCTGCAAAAGATATTCGCCATAATATTCGGGCAACGTATTTCAAAGAGCCAGCAACTCACCAATTGGGAGTCGGACGTACTCACCGACAAGCAGAAATTATATGCAGCCACCGACGCGTGGGCATGCCTTACAATATATAACCATTTGAAAACAGTTTATAAATGAGCGAAAAAGCCGTAATACTAAAGCGAGGAAAAGAGGAGTCGCTACAGCGTTTCCATCCATGGATATTCTCGGGTGCAATCCACCGCATCGAAGGCAAACCCGAAGAGGGCGATATTGTAACAGTGTACACCAGCGAGCGCAAGTTCATTGCACGCGGACACATACAGGTGGGCAGCATATCGGTGCGCGTACTCACTTTTGACGACGAGCCCATAACCGATGAATTCTGGTACAAGCGCATAGCAACAGCCTATCATCTTCGTACAAGCATAGGAGTGGCACAGAACCCTACAAACGACACCTACCGTCTTGTTCACGGCGAGGGCGACAACCTTCCCGGCCTTGTCATAGATATATACGGCGACACAGCTGTCATGCAGGCACACAGCGTAGGCATGCATGTAAATCGCCACATAATAGCCAAAGCCGTCAAAGCAGCCATAGGCGACAGCCTCAACAACATTTACTACAAGTCGGAGACAACCCTCCCCTTCAAGGCCGACATTGACAAGGGCAACGGCTACCTACTTGGCGACAATGCCGGCAACATCTCAACCGAATATGGATTAAAGTTCCACATCGACTGGCTACGCGGACAAAAAACCGGTTTCTTTGTCGACCAGCGCGAGAACCGTTCGCTGCTCGAGAAATATGCAAAGGGCCGCAAAGTGCTTAACATGTTCTGCTACACCGGAGGTTTCTCAATATACGCGCTTCGCGGCAATGCAGAACTTGTCCACTCGGTAGACAGCTCGGCCAAGGCAATAGAGCTTACCAACGCCAACGTAGCAATCAACTTCCCCGAAGACAAGCGTCATGCCGCATATGCCGAGGACGCATTCGACTACCTCGACCGTATGGGCAGCAACTACGACCTTATAATACTCGATCCCCCGGCATTCGCCAAGCACCGCGACAGCCTGCGCAATGCACTTATAGGATACAGACGACTCAATGCCAAAGCATTCGAAAAGATACAGCCCGGTGGAATACTCTTCACATTCTCGTGCTCACAGGTAGTAAGCAAGGAAAATTTCCGCACAGCAGTGTTTACAGCAGCAGCCATTGCAAAGCGCAAGGTACGCATTCTGCACCAACTGACACAACCTGCCGACCACCCGGTAAACATCTACCACCCCGAGGGCGAATACCTGAAAGGATTGGTATTGTATGTAGAATAACAAGGTTCAAAAACACACGAGGTGCCACAATGTTTTTTGTGGCACTCATTATTTTGAGACGTCTGCCCGACTCTATCGGATGGGCGGAGAAGTTTTTAAAACTTTATGGCACAATAATTTTGCCACATAGAAAAGATTTATTACCTTTGCACCTCGAAAGCTTATATACACCTCTTTAGAGCGTGTCGACGGCATATAAAAATTTAAAACTATAAAGAAAAATGAAAAAAGACATTCATCCCGCAGCGTATCGTCCCGTTGTATTCAAAGACATGTCAAATGGAGATTGCTTCCTTTCACAGTCTTGCTGCAACACAAAGGACACTATCGAGTTCGAGGGCGAGACTTATCCCCTTATCAAGCTCGAGATATCTAACACTTCTCACCCCTTCTACACTGGTAAGGCCAAGCTTGTGGATACCGCAGGTCGCGTAGACAAGTTCATGAGCCGTTATGGTAAGACAATGAAGAAGTAATAAAGTGCTGAAAAGTAATACAAGCATGCAGGTGTATTAAGGGTTCTTAATACACCTTTTTTATTCCCCCCAGAATCATTCCGCCAAACGACAATCATAAGAAAATGAGACTATTTGCACGAATCGCCATAGCCATAGCATCGATAACAGCAGTTGCATGCAGCAGCGATGACCTGCCATCGCACATCGATTCAAACAACAGGAACGCCAACACAAGAGGCGACAAGCATAGCACACGCATTGAAATCCCGGCACTTAGCAACGAGGATCTCTTCATTACACACAGCACCACTGTAAACGGCAAAGAAAACATCACATACAGCCTTGCACACGCACCTGAGCGCAAGCATTGCAGATGGACTGCATTCACTTTTGATGCAAGCAACCGCGCAATCAACTGGAAACGCGACAATTGGGATAATACCGAATGGAGAGGTGACCCATTCCAGCCCGACCCCGAGCTACCCCAAAACGCCGTATTCACAAAAGAAGAGATTAACTGGAACGGATATGTGCGCGGACACCTTGTTGCATCGTACGACAGGGTATATTCAAAAGATGCCAACGAACAGACCTTCTATTACAGCAACATCTCGCCCATGATAAGCCGATTTAACACCGGTCTATGGAGCGATCTCGAAGGACTTGTACAAGGCTGGGGACGCAACAGCGGTTTTTGCGATACTCTTTACGTTGTAAAGGGAGGCACCATAAGAGAGGGAGAATATACACAAGATGGCACCTGCATCACAGTACCTAAACACTATTTCATGGCAATACTGTGCCGCTACAGCAACAAATACAAGGCGGTCGGCGTGATGTTCGAACATAAGAGCTATTTGCCCGGCACAGTATCGGATTATGCAATGACTATTGACGAGCTTGAAGAGAAGACAGGAATAGACTTCTTCTGCAACCTGCCCGACAAACTCGAGAATGCAGTCGAGGGATTATACGAGAAATCGCATTGGCGAGGACTCAACTAACAGAAAACGCATATAACACGATAAAGAGCTGATGTTTTTGCATCAGCTCTTTATCGTTACCCAGACGCACAATGGGGCTTATGCTAACAAGCCCACATATCAATAGTTCAGCTTCATAGGCTCAAAAAATGCCTGCGCATGCAGACATGCAGGACAGACCTTGGGCGCATTCTCGGCCTCTACTGTATATCCGCAGTTACGGCATTGCCACCATATCTTTCCGTCACGATGAAAGAAATCGCCATCGGTAATACGCTCCAGCAGTTTGAGATAACGGCGTTCGTGCTCGGCCTCAACACTTGCAATAGCCTTGAATGTTGCATATACATCGTTAAACCCCTCGCGCTTGGCAGCCTCGGCAAAATCTTTGTAAAGTATATCCCACTCCTCTTTTTCGCCCATCGCTGCAGCCAGAAGATTTTCAGAAGTAGTTCCAATCTTACCGGCCGGATAAGTTGCGGTAATCTCTAACGGGCCACCCTCGAGGAACTTGAAGAAACGCTTGGCATGCTCTTTCTCCTGATCGGCTGTCTCAAGAAAAACAGATGCTATCTGTTCATAACCCTCGCGCTTGGCCACTGACGCAAAGAATGTATAGCGCGTACGCGCCTGACTCTCACCGGCAAATGCCTTCAACAGATTCTGTTCGGTAATTGTTCCTTTGATAGTTGTCATAATCATATTATTAAAAAGGTAAAAAACAATCTCTCATGTTTAACATAAGAGATTGCAGTTTTGTTTACCGGACTTTATTAGAAAGCGACGATTATTCGATATTGAGCCACGACAAGGCATCATCAGTTATTACGCCGTCGACATGTAGCGCAGGTGTCTTTTGAGGCGCATCGACAGTCCACATCTTCACTTTTTTACCGTGGGAATGTATATCCTCGACCAAAGAAGGGAGAAGAAGCCTGTAATAAAAATTGAACGATGATATATAATCGTACTTCTGATAATCGAAGGTTGTCAATTTACCATCGTAAGCCAACGGCAAAAAGGGTATCTTAAAATAGAAGAGCTTTTCGAGCGGAAAAGGGTGCCCAAGACGATGAATCTCGGATAATACCCTGCCATTGAACGACTGCACCGACACCCACGACGATGCACCGAACAGCGACACTTCGTTAATTAATGCCTTTGCCACCGCCTCGGCATTACTGTTGTCGCATTTTACATCTATGAGCAGACGGCATTTACCATCAACAAGTTCAAGGACATCGGCAAGCATAGGGATTGTATGAACAGCTGTATCCTGCTCTCCGCAAAGCAATGTTGCGCAGCGCAACTCTTCAGACGTATACTGCGACAGCTTGCCCGAGAGGCTTGTCTTGCCCGAAAGAACGGCGTCGTGAAAAACCACAAGCTCGCCATCAGCAGCCATTTGCACATCTACCTCTACCGCATCCACACCAAGAGCCATCGCATCAGTGACACTTTGCAATGAATTTTCGGGAGCATGTCCGCTATTTCCGCGATGAGCTATTATTTCAACACCGTCCAACATATCTGCAGTATATTCCTTTGAACCAAAGAGAGAGAATCTGAATATATAAAGAGCAGTCGCCACGACAAACACAAGAAGCACAGCCGAGTTGACAACATAGGCGCAGATTATATTAGGCGAAATTATAACAGACAATGCTGCAAGGCTATATAATATCAAGAGCAGAAAGGACATGGAAGAAGGTTTTTCTCTATCGGGAATGGTTTATATTTGAAACACAGCGTATGCAGGATTGTTTAACATTTGAAGCTATTTTCTTTTACGGAGAGCCTTGAGAGTGGGAGTACCTACCATTCCATCCTCATATAGCCCCGACACTTTTTGAAAGAGCAGCACAGCACGCACAATCTCGCCATCGTACAACACACCGCCGTCAGCAGTGTATATGATATCCTTTTCGTCAAGAAAGAGACGCTTCACAAGAATATTGGCAAGACTCTTCACATCCCTGCCCGAGTCGCCACGCATTATCACACGTTGCCCCAGACGATACTGAGGAGCATTATACTTAACAGAATCGACGACGGTTTTTTTTGCACTCTTGCTCTTTACGGCAGCGCCCTTTTTCTTCTCCGATTTTTTCTTTGCAGCCTTCTTTTTCTCCTTTTTATGGGGTACACCGGCCGATCTCTTCTTATTTTTCTTTTCTTCGGCCGTTTTTTCATTCAGGCGTGACGGAACGGCAGACTCACCCTTCAACAGATGAACAACCGAGTCGTTCCGTTGCAGAAACTGCGCGCACGACAACCGTGGTAATGCGCACAGCAACATAGCGAGTATTATAATGCGGACAGTATCAGTCATTAAGGCACTTTTCAAAACTCAATGGAAGAGGAGTCTCAAAACGGAGATATTTACCAGTTACAGGATGACGAAAACAGAGCATATAAGCATGAAGCGCCAAACGACGGATAGAATCGTCATCATTGCCATATTTACGGTCGCCAACAACAGGATGACCTATCTCGGCCATGTGAACACGAATCTGGTTCTTTCGGCCTGTCTCGAGTTCAAGCTCCACAAGTGAATATCCGTTTGCCCTTTGCAACACTCTGTAATGTGTATGCGCAAATTTTCCGCCATTGTCAACAGGGCTTGAATGGGTAATGAAACGCTTATCCTCGGTGAGCCACGAACGTATGTCACCCTCGTTCTTCTCTACCTCGCCCGAAACAAGAGCGACATAACGGCGGTCGGTCACAAGCTCGCGCCATCCCTGTATGAACGACTGCTGCGTCTGCACATCCTTGGCATATAGCATCAGGCCCGAAGTATCGCGGTCGAGACGGTGGACAAGATGCGCTGTATTGCGACCACCACCCTTCTCGAGATAACGGTTAAGAACCGATTGCGCCGTCTCTTGACGAGTGTTGTTGCTCATTGACAAAAGACCGGGACGCTTGTCGATAACCAACAAATAAGGGTCTTCGTATACAATATCGAGGTCGTTGCTATGGAAAGTCATCTTGTGCTTTGAACGGTCAATCTGCACCACCTGTCCCGGAACAAGCACAGTCAAGGGATATGTTGTTATCTTATTGTCGACAAGCACCACACGATTGGTTATCAAAGCCTTGGCGCGGTTACGGCTGATGCCGTGCATCTTCTCCATTATAAACGGCAACAACTGCGCCTCGCCGGTTACCTTAAAGACAAGGGGAGTATTTGTTTTTTTACGCATAATCATTCTGTAATTCTTTATTATTCTTCACGTCGCTGCAAGAGCACCACATTCTCGACATGATGCGTGTGTGGGAACATATCTACGGGCTGAACAGCCATCACTTTATAATCCTTGTCGAGCAACGACAAGTCGCGTGCCTGTGTCGCCGGGTTACAGCTGACATACACTATACGGAGGGGAGCCGCAAAAAGTATTGTATCTATAACATCGTTGTGCATTCCGGCGCGTGGAGGGTCAGTTATGATGACATCGGGACGGCCATGCTCCTCGATAAACTCGCGGGTAAGTATATCCTTCATATCACCGGCAAAGAATGTGAGGTTATCGAGACCGTTAAGCTCGGAATTTGTACGGGCATCAATTACCGCATCCTCGACATACTCTATTCCAACCACCTTACGCGCTTTGCGCGCTACAAAATTGGCAATGGTACCGGTTCCTGTGTAGAGGTCGTAGACAACCTCATTACCGGTGAGACCGGCGAAATCGCGTGCGACCTTATATAAGTTATAAGCTTGTTCGCTATTGGTCTGATAGAACGATTTCGGGCCGACCTTGAATCGCAGGCCTTCCATCTCTTCATATATAACATCAGTTCCCTTGAAGGTGAAGACATCGAGATCTCCGAAAGTGTCATTGCATTTATTGTTAATGACATACAGTAGCGATGTAATCTGCGGAAACTCATCGGCAACGAACTGAAGCACACGCTTCAGCATCTCCATCTGAGCATCATCCTCGATCTTAGCCTGCAGCAGCAGCATCACTTCTCCTGTTGCCGATGTGCGCAACATCATATTGCGCAACACGCCTGTCTGCGAACGCAAGTCGAAGAAAGGTATCTCTTCACGGACTGCGAAATCGCGGATAGCATTACGTATTTCGTTATTCAACGATGGCATAAGGGCACACTCCTCAATGTCGAGAACCTTATCAAATGCCCCGGGTATATGAAAACCGAGCGCATTCATGTGCTCATATTTTGTCTGCTGCTCGACCTCTTCCCATGTAAGCCATCGTTTGTTACTGAAAGTAAACTCGAGTTTGTTACGATAGGCTTTTGTACGCTGCGAGCCGAGGATGGGCATTACAGGAGGCAGTTCAACCTTACCTATGCGAGTGAGAGCATCCACAACCTGCTGCTGTTTATATTTCAACTGGTGTTCGTAAGCCAGACATTGCCATTTGCATCCGCCGCACACCCCGTAATGTTTACAGAATGGAGTATCGCGCTCGGTTGAATATTCATGGAATTTTACAGCCTCTGCCTCGGCATAACTGTGTTTCTTGCGACGCACCTGAAGGTCGACCACATCTCCGGGAACCACGAAAGGTACAAACACTACAAGGTCGTCGACACGTGCCAGAGCCTTGCCCTCGGCGGCTACGCCTGTTATCTTTATCTGCTCGAGCAGGGGTAATTGTTTCTTTTTTCTTGCCATCTGTTATAAGTATGTTACAGCTTGCCGATAATGCCATTTTGCCACGACAAGACACAGTTTTCTTTAAAATTGTACAGCCACGAAAAAGAGGCGCTTCTGCATTGGTACGAACAAAAAAAGAGGCGCTCACACCAATTGTGACTACAAAAATACACTCTTTTTCGCTATTATCGGCACTTTTAAGTCAATATCTTTTTTTTTTAAGATTAGCCCTAATATTTTTCTGAGTAAACTTCGTTGCAAAACCATTTTTTTATATATTTGCAAATTAGAAAGGGACTGCCCTTTCGTCTGCAAAGACAAATTGTGATTCAAATATATTTATTAACTAACAGTAACATAATAAACTCAAAAAATTATGGCAGACAAAAGAGTCTATACCTTTGGTAATGGTCTTGCTGAAGGTAACGCGTCAATGAGAAACTTGTTAGGAGGTAAAGGTGCTAACTTGGCGGAGATGAACCTCATCGGCATCCCCGTTCCTCCCGGATTCACCATCACAACTGAGGTTTGTGGCGAGTACTACAGCCTTGGTAAGGCTAAGGTTATCGAGCTTCTCAAGGCAGAGGTTGAGGCCGCAGTGAACAACATCGAGAACTTGATGAATTCAACATTCGGCGACCCCACCAACCCCTTGTTGGTATCGGTACGTTCAGGTGCACGCGCATCTATGCCCGGTATGATGGATACAATCCTTAACCTCGGTCTCAACGACGTTGTTGTAGAGGGTCTTGCAAAGAAGACCGGCAACAAGAAGTTTGCATGGGACTCATACCGTCGTTTCGTACAGATGTACGGTGACGTTGTTTTGGGTATGAAGCCTACAAGCAAAGAGGAGATTGACCCATTCGAGGCTATCATCGAGAAGGTTAAGGAGGAGCAGGG
>JAEIGA010009771.1_pt1 | contig 14529 bp, 13 predicted proteins | sample 9270691 | NCBI WGS metagenome assembly JAEIGA01 (sample SAMN17057246, study PRJNA624740) | gut metagenome | biome: biome; isolation source: fecal sample | host: Bos grunniens | place: China: Xizang | collected 2019 | reverse complement strand
TGGCAACGTCCTTGGCTTTGCCGATGCTAAGTCGTCGTCGGTATCTAAGGGCGAAACCGTGCAGGACACCGTTAGGGTTATCAACTGCTTTGCCGACATTATCGCAATGCGCCATAAGGTCGAGGGAGCACCATTGGCAGCTACCGAGGTATCAAGCACCCCTATCATCAATGCTGGCGACGGCTCACACAGCCACCCTACGCAGACGATGACCGACCTGCTAACTATTAAGCGAGAGCTCGGCACACTCAACAACCTAACTATTGGTCTTGTTGGCGACCTTAAGTATGGCCGCACCGTACACTCGCTAATCAAGGCTATGTCACGCTACGAGAACACCAAGTTTATACTTATAGCACCTCCCGAGTTGGCACTCCCCGACTACATCAAGCACGACGTGTGCGACCGCTACGGAATACCTTACCGTGAGGTCGACAACATCGAGAGCGTCATTGGCGAGTGCGACGTGTTGTACATGACACGTGTGCAGCAGGAGCGCTTCACCGACCTCGACGAGTATGAGCGTGTTAAGGATTGCTTCGTGCTGGACGCTGCCAAGATGCGTGGAGCAAAGGAGCAGATGGCAGTGCTTCACCCGCTGCCTCGTGTCAACGAGATTGCTATCGACGTAGATGCCGATCCACGTGCTGCCTACTTCCGCCAGGTGGAGAATGGCAAGTTCGTGCGCATGGCACTCATCCTCAAACTTCTCGAATGGCAGAACAATCCTGAGCGCACATTCGATCATGGAGGTTTTGCCACAGGTCACAAGTGTCCAAATCCGCTGTGCATCTCGAACCTCGAGCCCGTACGCCCCCGCATCGACCAGGTTGACGGCATCGTGCGTTGCGTATATTGCGAGTCACAGGCAGAGTAAGGTGTGATCAAAAATTATTATTGGGAGGCTAATCCATATGGGTTAGCCTCCTTGCTTTTTCAGTTCACCTCGTATTATGGGCGTTTCACCGAGGGTTTTGGTCTTTTGACCACGATGTCAGATTTTTATAGTGTTTATCGTCATTAACTTTGTAATAGCAAACAAAAGAGATAACACTATGAAAAAGCTTACAACACTTATTTTTGCAATGGCTCTATCCCTCGCAGCAATGGCTGAGCAGCCACACAAGGTATATTGCGAGGTGTGGGGAACATCAACCACCAACATCATCGGCTATCTCTACATCGACTATGGTCAAGAGGACAGGTATCGCAACTGGCTGGTCGATGATAACGGCAAGGGGATATATTTCGACACGATGATACAGGTTCTCAACTACATGGCGAAGCGAGGCTGGGAGCTCGAAGCGGCCTACGACACGCAGACATCAAAAACAATGTTTGACGAAACAAAGATCGAGTCGAAGCATTCGCTGATACTTTCAAAGATGGTAACATCCGACGACGAGATTACCGAGGGCTTCTGCACAAGAAGTATGTATAAAAATCATTAAACAGATGTCAGAAATCCGAAACTTTTTCGTCATATAGATAAACGAAGTGGAATAAAGCAGCGAGCACGAATAAATTATCCCTAAAAATTTTACAGAAAGGGCAAATGTTATATCTTTGCAACACGGAAAATTACTAACAAAAAAACATAACTTTATGAGATCATTTATCACACTACTATTTGCGCTACTTAGCATCGGCGCAGCATCAGCCCAGAACTTCAACCTAATAAGTGGCCAACGCATAGCCGTTCGCCTTATGACATCTGTCGACAGCGAGAATAGAATGCGCACAGCGCCAACAGCCATCGTTGATGCCAACGTGGTGGACGAGCAGGGCAACATACTTATCCGTCGTGGCACCAACGTGGTTATTAACACCAATGCTCAGCACCGCAAGGGCTTGGGCAAGCCAGGATATGTTAAGGTTGACTGTCTGACAACAACAGCGGTTGATGGCCAGACAATATACCTTATGGGTGGCTTGGAGACAGTTGGTAAAGATCGTGAAGCGCTGGCCGTAGGCCTCGGCATCGGTGGTGGCATCGTAGCCTTCCCATTCGGCCTATTCCTGCTATGCATCAAGGGCGAGGAGGCTTACATTCAGGGTAACACCATAATTGCCAACGTAGTAGTCGACGACAACTATACTATCAAATACTAACTCATCCGCATAGGGACAACGAGCCACCGAGGCTCATGGCATAAGCTAAGTAAGAAGCTGTTTAACCGCAGAGGTTAGACAGCTTTTTTGTTGCACGCCACAGCCAATCAGCGGTTATTCATCAAAAATATTAACAAAATAGTCAGAATATTCATAACACACCAACTCGCTAATATACAGGTGATTGCACCTCGTAAAATCGTTTTACACAAATATTGGGCCGAAAATTTGTATAGAAATAAATATGTTTTTATGAATAATATGTGTATTTTTACAATACAAAAACAGAGAAAACGAGATGAAAAATGCAATATTATCGATTTGGAATTTTTACGTCGATGGATTCCGCAACATGACTTGGGGACGCACCCTATGGTGGCTCATACTCCTCAAAGTCATCGTACTATTTGTGATACTCCGAGCCTTTTTCTTCAAGCCCATATTGGCTGACAAGAGCGAGGAGGAGCGCATAGAATATGTAGGTAATCAATTAATTATAAACGAATAAAACATTTCTACTATGATCGAAACCGCATTAGTCGATTGGTCGAGATTGCAATTTGCACTTACGGCTGGCTATCACTGGATTTTCGTGCCACTAACACTCGGCTTGGCAGTAATCATGGCTGTGATGGAGACAATCTATGTTGTCAAGGGCGACGAGTTTTGGAAGCGCACAGCCAAGTTTTGGATGAAGCTCTTTGCCATAAACTTCGCAGTGGGCATCGCCACAGGCATCATCCTCGAGTTTGAGTTTGGCACCAACTTTAGCAACTACTCGTGGTTTGTGGGCGACATATTTGGTGCTCCGCTGGCCATCGAGGGCATCTTCGCATTCTTCATGGAGGCGACGTTTTTTGCTGTGATGTTCTTCGGTTGGCAGAAGGTGGGCAAGGGATTCCACCTCGCCTCGACATGGTTTGTTGCCCTTGGCGCAGCAATCTCGGCAATATGGATTTTGGTTGCCAACAGCTGGATGCAACACCCTGTGGGCATGGAGTTTAACCCCGACACCGTGCGTCACGAGATGGTTGACTTCTGGGCTGTGGCGCTCAACCCTGTGGCTGTGTCTAAGTTCTTCCACTCGTGGTTTAGCGGCTGGATGACAGGTGCAATATTCGTCATCGGCATCAGCTGCTGGTATCTGCTTAAAGGCCGTGAGCGTAAGTTTGCACTGGCAAGCATACGTGTGGCTGCGTTGGTGGGTATCCTCGGCACGTTTGCCGTAATGTTTAGCGGCGACAGCTCGGGCATCCATGTGGCTAAGTATCAGCCTATGAAGCTCGCAGCGGCCGAAGGCCTCGAAGATGGTGGCGAGCGTGCTCCATTCTCGATAGTCCCAGGCATCGAGATTCCCGGCATGCTATCAATTCTTGCCACACACGACATCGACGGCTATGTGCCAGGCATAAACAACATCTTGGATGGCTACACCACACCTGATGGCACAACATATCTCTCTGCCGAGGAGAAGATCGAGCGAGGCAAGATAGCTCTCAAAGCATTTACTGAGTATCGTGAGTTAAAGGATAGCAACCCCGAGGAGGCAGCCGTAGCACGCCAGACACTCGACGAGAACATCGACTACTTCGGCTACGGATATATCGACTCACGTGATGAGCTTGTGCCCCCTGTGCCCCTCGTATATTGGGCTTTCAGAGTGATGGTAGGCTTAGGTAGCGCACTGCTTCTTCTCATGTGCGTTATTCTCTGGGCCGAGCGCACAAAGCGCCTCGAAAAGATGCGTTGGCTAATGTGGGTGGCTCTGTTCTCTATTCCTCTTGTCTACCTTGCTGGTCAGGCAGGATGGATTGTTGCTGAGGTAGGTCGCCAGCCTTGGGTTATCGAGGGCTTGCTTCCAGTAAAGTCGGCTGTGTCGAGCGTAAGTGTGTCGGCCGTAAAGACAACATTCTTTATCTTCGTTGCCATCTTCACCCTCTTCCTTGCCATCGAGTGCCGCATATTGCTCAAGGCCATAAAGGAGGGCCCAAAGGTAGAATAGTAATAACAGATAAAACGACATAAGTTATGATTACATACGCATTTCTACAACAATATTGGTGGTTTATAATCGCCCTACTCGGAGGCTTGCTCGTATTCTTGATGTTTGTTCAGGGTGGCAATGCCCTCATCTTCTTGGCAGGTAAGGATGAGCGTGAGCGTGAACTTATCATCAACTCTACGGGACGCAAGTGGGAGCTTACGTTTACTACGCTCGTTACCTTTGGTGGCGCATTCTTCGCCTCGTTTCCACTCTTTTATAGCACCAGCTTTGGTGGCGCATACTGGGTGTGGATTCTTATCCTCGTAACCTTCGTGTTCCAAGCTGTGTCCTACGAGTTTCAGGGCAAGGCGGGTAACATCCTTGGCAAGAACGCTTTTCGCTGGTTTCTTGTGCTCAACGGCTGCTTAGCACCGCTGCTCATAGGCACTGCTGTGGGCACATTCTTCACAGGCTCGCAGTTTGTTGTGGATAAGGCTGCTGTGGGTGACATAGCTGCACCAACAATCAGCCGCTGGGCAAACGCATGGCACGGCCTCGAGGCTGTGACCAACCCATTCAATGTGGAGTTTGGCCTTATGGTTTTGTTCTTGGCCGTATCGCTCGGTGCGCTCTACATGATTAACAACATCGAGCATGAGGCTCTTAACTCGAACCTTCGCAAGTGGCTCGTGCGCAGCTTCGGCGCATTCCTCATTTTATTCCTCTTGGTCATGTGTCGCCTGCTCACTATGGAGGGCTTCTCGGTTGATGCTGAGGGTGTTGTCGGCATGGAGAAGTATAAATATCTGCACAACCTCTTGGCTATGCCTAATGTGCTTGTTATGCTCTTGATGGGTGCTTTGCTACTCGTTTCGGGCGTTGCAGCTACGATATTTAAGAAGGGCTTTAAGCGTGGTATTTGGTTGGCAGCTCCTGGCACGGTGTTGGCTGTCATGGCACTCTTCATGTTGGCGGGATATAATGGCACAGCCTACTACCCATCAACTGCTGATTTGCAGTCGTCGCTGACAATAGCCAATAGCTCGTCGAGCGAGTTTACGCTCAAAACTATGGCCACAGTGTCGCTCATCATTCCGTTTGTGGTAGCCTACATCGCCTACTTCTGGCGACAGATGGACAAGAAGTCGATCACTGCGGAGGAACTCGACAAGTCGGACAAGTATTAGTGAGGAGTGGGTTTAAAGAGTTTAGGGAGTTTAAGGAAATTAAAGAGATTTGCGAGTTTAAAATAATCTCTTAATTCAATAAACTCCCTAAATCCATTAATCACAACCCCACAAAGCGAGATACAACGCTCGGCAAAAAAAATGCGGATGGGCTGTACCGACGTACTGCTCATTCGCATTTATTTTTGTTAGCGGCAGTAGATGCTGCCTTATCGAAAGAAATGATTTTTGATTAGAAGGTAGTAGATACAACGTTCGGCAAAAATGGCGACGATGGGCTGTACTTAAACGTACTGCTCATTCGCACTTATCTTTGTTAGCGGCAGTAGATGCTGCCTTATCATCAAAAATTACTGCCAGAGGTTGCGTGGATATACACCCTCGGCTATTAGCTCTTCGATCTTCTGCATGAGCTGTGGCTTGTCCTCCTTGTATGTCACACCAAACCAGTTAGCTGTGGTTGACAACACACGCATAGATGCTGTGCCCTCAGAGATAAGCTTGTTGACCATAAGCGGAATGTAGAACTCGGAGCGAAGATTAGCGATGTTCTCGCTAAGAAACTCCTTGAAATACTCCACAGAGTAGCGGAAATAGTCGGGTGTGAAGCCAAAGAGATTCATCGACACAGGGGTATTCTCGGCCAATGGCTCGTCGGTGCCGAGGTCGTGGAAGACGATAGTGCCATTTACACGCTCGATCTTTGTGCGCTCAACCATGCCACGAAGATTATTATCGGCATCAACGGTGCATACGCCACGTGACACTGTACCGTTCTCCGACAAGGTCTTACATACCTCGTAGCCCACCATGCAATATTTGCCCTCCGAAGTGCCGAGCTTTGAGAGATAGTCGCCGATAACTGCGTAAGCATCACGGCCATAGAAGTCATCGGCATTGATAACAGCAAATGGGGTGTCGATAGCCTCGGCTGCCATCATCACGGCGTGGTTAGTGCCCCAAGGCTTCTCACGGCCCTCAGGAAGTGTAAAGCCCTCGGGGAGCTTATCGAGCTCCTGATAGACATACTCTACCTCGATCTTATTGCCGAAGCGCTCGGCATTGAACACCTCGCAGAAATCCTGAGCAAAAGAGTGGCGGATAACAAATACCACCTTGCCAAAGCCAGCACGGATAGCGTCATATACCGAGTAGTCGATGATGGCCTCGCCATTAGGGCCTACGCCATCCATCTGTTTGAGTGATCCGTAGCGTGAGCCCATGCCCGCCGCCAAGACCAAAAGTGTAGGTTTAACCATAATAATTATTGTTATTTTAGATAATTTCGTAGCACAAAGGTAAAAAAGTTCGGACAAAATACAAAGTATCACGCCATTTTCGTTATCTTTGCGCAAATATATATATGCATATATAAGCTATGGAGGAAAACTTTTTTCAACGTCTATGGTCGCATCTTAGCGACAAACGACAGCTTTCGATGCGTGACCGCACAAGCGACGAGCCCCATTGGAAAGTAAACATAACACCTATTGGACTCATCAGCGGCATCGTAGCGCTACTCATAATAGTCATCACCCTGCTGATGATACTCATGGCCTACACCCCTATCCTCGAGGTGTTCCCAGGCTACAAAACTCGCTCGGAGCGCATGCACGACAACCTCGTTAACAACATCATGCGTGTGGACTCAATGGAGCGCCTCATGGGACGTATGATTGAGTATAACGACGCAGTAACCAAGATTATCAACGGAAGCACGCCTACGCTCCACTCAACAGTGATGACCGACAGCATCAAGCAAGAAACGACGATGACGCTGCCCACACGTGCCGACTCGTTGTTGCGCAGCATCCTCGAGCGTGAAGATGGCGAATACTCGCTACGCAACACCCGAGAGGCTAACCCCGTAGCAGCAATGTTTAGCGCACCTATGCAGGGTGCTATAACACGCAAGTTCGACGCTCGCAACTCGAGCTACGCAATATCGATCATGGGCATCGACTCCGACCGCTCGGTGGTGGCCATCGAGAATGGTACTGTTGTGGGTGTCATGCAGAGCAGCGCAGGCTACGCCACAATAATCATTCAGCATGGCGAGGGCTACACATCGATCTACACACAGCTTGGTGAGATTCTCGTGCGCAAAGGTCAGACAGTGAAGAGTGGTAGCGTCATTGGCCGTCTTGCCGAGACGGATGACAAGGTCATGGAACTCGAGTTTGAGCTATGGCGTAATGGCACAGCAGTAGATCCCGAGCGTTACATTCTAATTAAATAACACGGAAGATGAACACCGAAAGAGTGACGATATTAGGCTCGACAGGGTCTATTGGAGTACAGACACTCGACATCATACGTCGCTATCCCGAGCGTTTTAAGGTGGCATCACTCGTTGCCCACAGCCGCTGGGAGCAGCTTGCCGAGCAGGCACGTGAGTTTAGGGCCGAGAGTGTGGTCATTGGCGATGAGCGATACTACACAAATCTTAGGGATGCACTTGCCGACACCAACATCAAGGTAATGGCAGGTAGCGAGGCTATAAACCATGTCGCAGGGAGCTATCGCAGCGACACGCTGGTGAACGCTTTGGTGGGCTACGCAGGCCTACACCCCACGTTGCTTGCCATCGAGAGTGGCAAGCGCATAGCCTTGGCCAACAAAGAGACGCTGGTTGTAGGTGGCGACATAATCATGGCTGCGGCACGCCGCAAAGGTGTCGACATATTGCCTATCGACTCGGAGCACTCGGCAATAATGCAGTGCTTGGAGGGCGAGAAGCGCAATGCCATACGCAACCTAATAATCACATGTAGCGGTGGTGCTCTGCGCAACCACTCTATCGACGAGCTTAGGGAGGTGACGCCCGAGATAGCGCTAAAACATCCACAATGGTCGATGGGCGCAAAGATAACCATCGACTCGGCGACACTCGTAAACAAAGGTTTCGAGGTTATCGAGGCTCGCTGGTTGTTCGACATAGAGCCCGAGCGCATAAAGGTGGTCATCCACCCACAGTCTATCGTTCACTCGATGGTGGAGTTTACCGATGGCTCGGTGAAGGCGCAGCTGGGAAATGCCGACATGCACACGCCTATTAGCTACGCACTGCTCTACCCCGAGCGTGCTACGGAGGCGATGGAGAAGTTCTCGATACTGGACTACCCTACGCTAACATTCTCGGAGGTAGACCGAGTGAAGTACCCTGCATTGGACATCGCCTACGAGTGCTTACAACGTGGTGGCACAGCAGCATGCACGATGAACGGCTCGAACGAGGTGGCCGTAGCAGCATTCTTAGGCCACAGGTGCTCGTACCTCGACATTGTTGGGGCAATACGTTATGCAATAGACAACGCCACATTTGTAAAAAATCCTACTATCGACGACTACGACGCAGCCAATGCTGAGGCTCGTGAGCTTGCTCGTCGCTACCTTAAATTATAGAATAAAAAAGTTAAAACATGGAAGCAATACTCATTAAGGCACTTCAATTTTTCGCATCACTATCACTCCTCGTGATGATTCACGAGTTTGGCCACTACATCACTGCACGCATCTTCAAGATTCGTGTCGAGAAGTTCTACATATTCTTCAACCCTTGGTTCTCGCTCTACAAGCGTAAGGTGGGCGAAACGGAATATGGCATCGGCTGGTTGCCATTGGGAGGCTATGTGTCGCTCGCGGGCATGATCGACGAGTCGATGGATTTAGAGCAAATGAAGCAGGAGCCACAGCCTTGGGAGTTCCGCACAAAGCCAGCATGGCAGCGCCTCATAGTGATGCTTGCAGGTATCATGATGAACATATTGCTTGCCATGGCCATCTACTCGGCAATGCTCTACTCGTGGGGCGAGAGCTACTATCACAACGACGACATGGTCGATGGCTACTCGTTCTCGGAGGCTGGCCACTCGCTCGGCTTCGAGGATGGCGACAAGATTGTGTCGATTGATGGCGAGAAGATTGGCAACGTACGAGAGATCGACAAGAAGCTAATCATTGCCGACGACAACCGCAGCGTCGTTGTTGAGCGTGAGGGCGAGCAGCTAACACTCGACATCGAGCTCGAGAAGCTTGTGGCAATGCGTGAGGATGGCTCTATCATGGGCTTCTATCAGCCTATCATTCCTTTTGTTATTGAGGAGGCAGTGTTGGATAGCGCAAAGGAGAGTGGCATCGCCGCTGGCGATAGGGTTATCGCCGTAGACGACACCCCAGTCAAGGATTTCTTCGAGGGTAAGGAGCTGCTAACTAAGGCGGCTGGTCGTAATGCCGAGATAGACATTGTGCGAAACACAACCGACACCCTACGTCTTGCTATGCCCGTAAACGCCGAAGGACAGATTGGCGTAAACATCAAGATGATCATGCCTCGCACCAGAGAGTATGGCTTCTTCGAGTCTATCCCTGCGGGCATTCGTCGTGCTGGCTCGGAGATAGCATCGTACTGGGATCAGCTAAAGATGATTGTTAACCCTAAGACCAAGAGCTACAAGGAGGTAGGCGGCTTCATTGCCATCGCCAACATCTTCCCCGAAGCATGGAACTGGCAGAGCTTCTGGTCGCTAACAGCACTCTTGTCGGTGGTACTCGCCATAATGAACATATTGCCAATTCCTGGTCTTGATGGCGGCCATGCACTATTCACCCTCTGGGAGATAGTCACACGCCGCAAGCCAAGCGACAAGTTCCTCGAGGTGATGCAGTACATAGGTCTTGGACTATTGTTGCTATTGTTGGTGTATGCCAACGGCAACGACATTATCAAGCTATTCAAATAGTAGGAGCATGGCAAAGCTAAAACGCACATTCTTCTGCACCGCATGTGGCTACGAAACACCCAAGTGGCTGGGCAAGTGTCCTGCGTGTGGCGAGTGGAACACCATAACAGAGCATGTGGTGGCCAAGGAGTCGTCGGCAGCGTCTAACATAGCACGTCTGGCATCTGTGCCTAAGGCCGTGCCACAACGAGTTCAGGACATCGAGGAGGGCACTACACGTCGCATAGACACAGGCAACACCGAGCTCAACCGTGTGTTGGGTGGTGGCCTTGTTCCAGGCTCACTCATATTGTTGGGTGGCGAGCCAGGCATAGGCAAGTCTACCCTATCGTTGCAGTTGGCGCTAACTAACAACTCGCTAAAAACGCTATACGTGTCGGGCGAGGAGTCGGCAGAGCAGATTAAGATGCGTGCCATGCGCCTGGGCATAGGCAACGAGGAGTGCACGATATACACCGAAACGCTCCTCGAGAACATTGCCACCGAGATAGAAAACCTACACCCCGACATTGTTATCATCGACTCGATACAGACCATGTCGACAGACATTGTCGAGTCGTCGGCAGGCAGCGTGCCACAGATTCGTGAGTGCGCAGCATCGCTACTACGCATAGCCAAGAGCACGGGCACAGCGATATTTATCATCGGTCATATCACCAAGGACGGCACGATAGCAGGTCCTAAGATTTTGGAGCATATCGTCGACGTTGTGCTTCAGTTCGAGGGCGACAACAACCACACCTACCGCATATTGCGAGGCATTAAAAACCGCTTTGGTGCGACATACGAGATTGGCGTTTTCGAGATGTGCGAGTCGGGATTAAAGGTTGTGGACAACCCCTCGGAGATACTTCTCACGCACTACGACGAGCCTCTATCGGGCTGCTCGGTAGGTGCTGCGGTAGATGGAATACGCCCATACCTTATCGAGGTGCAGGCGCTGGCAAGTGGCGCAGCATACGGCACACCACAGCGCTCGGCAACAGGCTTCGACCAACGACGACTAAACATGCTTCTTGCGGTATTGGAGAAGCGTGTGGGCATGAAGATGTATCAGAAGGATGTGTTCCTAAACTTTGCTGGCGGATTCAAAATCTCGGACACGGGCATGGACCTGGCGGTGGTGGCAGCCATAATATCGAGCTACTACGACAGAGCCTTGCGTGAGGGCGTATGTTGTGCTGGCGAGATAGGCCTCTCGGGCGAGGTACGACCAGCACCACGCACCGAGCAGCGTATTGCCGAGGCGGCACGCTTAGGCTTCAAGCGCATCGTGGTGTCGAGCTTCGTGGAGCACACAGTAAAGCGTGCAAAGGGCATTGAGATAGTCTTCATATCTAGCATCGAGGAGCTGCCCAAGGCGATGTTTTAGCTAAAGGAGCATAACAACTAAAAGCGGTGTACATCAGTTATGTACACCGCTTTTGTTTATGAATAAATTCAGTTTAATAATAACGTGTTGTCTCACGAATAATACCCTTGCTATCAACAGCAATAAATCGACCTAAACCTGTATAACTGCGATACTCGTGCGCATCGTCATACCAACCACCAGCCTTAATCTTGGCACTGCCATGATACTCAATAAGAAGCTTAATAGGAGCACCAATCGGGATATAGCCATCTATAACCGACTCTATATGATTTTGCTTATATCCCTTAGCGACAAAGCTATCAATCTTCTCACGACGCGCACGTTGTGACTTATATTGCGACTCAAGACGAATTGTCTCAGATGCACTAAGTTTATCACCATTTGAATAGACCTCTATAACATTACCTTTGGCATCAAAAAGTGCACCATCAAAAAACTCAACTCCAATGATAGCATCAGGGCCAGGGCATAGAGTGATATTTCTCAGTTTAAGACGCTTATCCTCATTTAGTGGATTTGTCTTACTCTCATCGAGAATTACACGGTAGCTACCTTCAAAGTGCTGTCCATTCTTGAGCTTAATATATTTCTGAGCATAGGTATTACCATCTTTAACATAGTCCAAAGAGCTAATATAGTAGCTACCTACAACTTCCGCACGAACATCATAATCATAGACCATTTTTGATTCATACCACACACCACCATTCGCTGTTGGTTGATATACTCTTTTGTCATTTTTAATTATTCTTAGACCATCTTTATAGAAACGACTGCACTCAACAGACATATCTATATGATTTTTCTTAAAAAAGGCAGCAAAATCGCTATCTATTGATGGCAACATATATTTTTCAGGCGTGAGGGTGTAATAAATATCTTTAGCCTCCGCTTGATTAACACTCAAAAAATCGACTTGATCTCCATTTTTATATACAAAAGAGATATAACGACCTTCTCGATCATAATACATGTATGACAAGTCTTTGAAAGTCACTTTATACTTCAAGTAGTCTCCAGACCATGAGTCAAATCTATAAAAATCATTCTTCTTTTCAACTTCCCACTTTTTAATCATTTCACGATAAACGCTCTCTTCGTAGCCCTCCATATATCTTTTACGAGTGCCATTAGCCAAAGTAAGCTCACCTTCAAAAACATATTTATTGAAGTCAGCCCACTTCCAGTCCTCACCGGTGAAATTCATAATATCAGGTAGGACACTCATAGTTCCTACATATTTATTACCATTTTCAAAGGTATGTGTGATAGTGCAAATATCATCCTTTAGATCTAATGTGCCCTTATCATATATAACATGACACTCCAATCTACCAAATTGAGCTCGTCTGAAATACTCACCATTGGGCATGGTTAGCTCGCCATAGCCACCGCTATTCAAAAAACTAATGATATTTTGACGAGTAATAAGATTATCAAATCTAAACAACTCTTGATTGTCCAGGTTAGTATTTATAAATGTCACCTGCACCTTAGTTCCATCTGTGCCATTATATGTATAAACATCATCAGCAGCATTATACGTTGCACAGCCATAAGTAATATTAAGATTACCAATATTGCACTTCTTATCTTTTTCAACAGGTATCATCGCCGTAATAGTGTTGTTTGTTGAAAAATAGAGTGTACCACGAGTAATATAGTCATTAAACTTCTCGACTTCCCACACGAAGTTTTCAGGATTAAGTATCATCGGAGAAAAGAGAGTCATAAAGCTATCGTTATAGCCTCCTTTATACCTTATGTCATTGGGGAAAATATAATCCACCATACGCATACCAACACGACCATTATCCCCAACACAAACACTGAAATCTACAACCTGAGAATCCTTAAACGAAATATAACCCTGATTAGCAGCATAAGCCAACTCTCCTGAAACAATATTGTCTGCCACATCATCATTAAACTCCCAATTAATGCTCTTAAGGTCGATTAACGCCTCAAGGGTTTGAGGAGCGAGATTTTTGTATGAGCCGACATATTTTGCCCCATTAGCAAACTTGTAGTTAATTTTGTTATGAGAAATTACTCCTTCGGCAATAGCGATAGTGAAGCTCGAAATCTTGCCATTATTCACCACAATTAAGTCGCCATTAGCACGTTTCCATTCAGACCTACCTTTATCGATTGACACAGTAGCACCATTCGAGAAGGTCATAGTTCCACCCGTGATTTGATCCAAGCCTTCAAGCTTCAAACCATTCTCCTTTGATGCAATAAGTGTTACTGTACCACCATAGTTACTATACTTATCGTCACCCACAAAACGCTTGGCAAGCTCAATATCCTTAGCCTCAAAATCATACTCTACATCCTTCTGACTAACACCACTTATCTCAGCTCCCTTTGCCGGTATTGACACAACAAGTTGCTCATCATTAACAAGTGAAATAAGGCTTTTGTCCTCAATAGCAAACTCACCATTAGTTAGTGTAAGCACCACATTTTGAAGGTTCTTGTCAACAACGTAACCTACATATCCCTTAAACACAACGCCCTGACGCTCCATTTTAAATGTAGCATTGGTCACATCTGTTGAGCTAAACTCTCCCGACAAAGTATAGATGTATTCTCCCGAATCATCACTATTTTTAATTGTTAGCACTCCCTCTCCAGATGGTATTTTGTCTGTGGACACACCAACATACTGAACACTCTTACCTAATAGGCTTATAGGTTTAGGTGGTTTCTGTGCACTAAGCGACGTGAGTGTCATTAGGCACATAATGATTAGTAGTAGTTTTTTCATATCTGTCTGTGTTAAGTTTTTATTAGCTAATACAAATATATATAAATATCTCCTTAGTTGCAAATAATTATCAAACGAATGAAAAACTATGGCACAACGTTTGAACGGCATAAGATAAACGACGTGGGTATGAGAATTGAGGATTTTGACACAATAATATCATCAGACAAACTGATGCTCGTGGATTCCTATACCACGTGGTGTCGAGCTTCGTGGAGCACACAGTAAAGCGTGCAAAGGGCATTGAGATAGTCTTCATATCGAGCATCGAGGAGCTGCCCAAGGCGATGTTTTAGCCACGTAGCGAGTCCACGATAATACATTGAGTGGGTGTTCAGCACGAAGGACACCCACTC
>JAEIGA010009770.1_pt1 | contig 14531 bp, 21 predicted proteins | sample 9270691 | NCBI WGS metagenome assembly JAEIGA01 (sample SAMN17057246, study PRJNA624740) | gut metagenome | biome: biome; isolation source: fecal sample | host: Bos grunniens | place: China: Xizang | collected 2019 | reverse complement strand
CCCTTGTAGCCTTCGCCGATAGCGGTTGCAATCGCAGGCAGCTGCTCATACAGCACCTTAACAGTTTCCAGCTCCATCTGCTGACGAGCAGCGTCGCCGTACTCCTTCAAAGCAGCAGCCTTCTCAAGCATACCCTTTGCTTCAGCTTCGGCCTCAGCCTGGATAGCTCTTGCACGAGCCAAACCTTCCGCTTCAGCGGCAGCCGCACGGGCCTTACCTTCGGCCTCAATAGCCTCAGCCAGCTTCTTCTGAGCTTCTGCCTCAGCAGTTGCCAGAGCAAGGTCGGCCGCAGCCTTCTTTTCAGCCTCGATACGAGCAGCCTCAGCCTGGCGCTCACGCTCATACAACTCGGCTTCCGCAGCCTTCTGAGCAGCGTAGGCCTTTGCATCGGCAGCCTGGGCTTCCGCATACTTCTTGGCTTCAGCGGTCTTCTTCACTTCTGCCTCCAGCTTACGCTCCTGGATAGCAACCTCGCGCTCCTGCAGTTCGATTGCCTTCTCCTGACGAGCCAGGTTGGCTTCAGCCTCTGCGATTTCGCGAGCCTTACGCTGGTTCTCAGCCTCGATCTGCTTTGCAGCGTCGGCCTTTGCCTGTGCGGTGTCAGCCTGCTCCTGCATCTGAGCCTTCTTGATAGCAAACTCAGTCTGCTTCTGGGCGATCTCGGTAGCAGCCTCAACCTTGGCATCGTTAGCAGCCTTGTCAGCCTTTGCGGCCTCAATAGCAACTTCGGACTTTGCCTTGGCGGCAGCGATCTGAGCTTCCTTCTTGATCTTCTCGATGTTCTCGATACCCAGGTCACGAATGACACCGTTCTTATCAGAGAAGTTCTGAATGTTGAAGGTGGTCAGGTCGATACCCAGGTCAGCCAGGTTGGGAGTCACATTCTCCATAACCAGCTCGGAGAAAGCCTTCTTGTCGCCACGAATCAGAGATTCAAAGTCGGTCTGAGAGATGATTTCACGGATGTTGCCCTCAAGGACGGGGATAACGATGTCACGAATCTGCTGAATAGTATAGCCAGCGAACTTGCTTGCTGCGACCTTCTGACGGTCAGGATCCTGAGAGATAGCCATGTTTGCAACTGCATCAACCAGCACGTGAATTGCATCCTTGGTGGGAATCTCATTACGGGAAGTAAAGTCAACCTGGATATTTTCCAAAGTCATCTTCTGCGTCTTCTGAACCAGAGGGATAACGAAGATGCCGCCGCCGGACTTGGTCTTGACCTTACCCAGACCGGATACGATCAGAACTTCGTTGGTACCTGCGACCTTCCAGCAGGACTTGATAAGGATGATAACAAAGATGATTGCGGCCAGTACAATACCAGCAGTGATAAGTGTGGGAATCATTTACAGTTCTCCTTTTTATTATTGTTTTTTCAAGATACATTTATTAGAAAGCATTAGCAATGCCATTCTACTTTTACAAGCCAGTTGATTCGTCGGCCTTCACGATATCGGACAGCGTGGTCGCTATACCAACCTCTGTCCAACTTTTCAATTGCAGCCATTGCCTCTTCACGGTTCTTATAGACAGGCTCTTTGTGGAATGTCATATTACCGTGGTAGCCGCAGGTTTCTTGGGGATCGTAAGCATAACTACCAATGTCTTTCAAAATCTACCGTTCAGTAGTACGACAAGGGTAGTCAATGTGTCGGATTGCATGACTCATTTAGGAGTTTCCTCCTTTCTCAATAGTCTATGCGGTAGGATCAATAGTGACCGGAGTTTCATCAAGGAACTCCAAACACTTAATAGTTTCTTGCTTCATAATTTCAATGGCATCATCCAGCAAAACTGGCTTATTGCCGTTGGAATCAAGTCCAACATGGAACATAAAGGGCGTGTCATCATAAAACATCTTTTGCTGATGTGTATGACCAAACAGGTTGATAAGATGCATCTTAAGGTAAGGTGCCTTATCGAGGTTGGAGGTCATCGTAGGATGATGACTCAAATAGAACTGGTACTTCTTGTACTTGATAACTTCAGCCCAACCAATGCATTCAACATTGGGAAGAGTAGCATATAGTTTCCAGCGAGCATCAGTATCGTGATTTCCTCGGATTAGCTTGATATGACCATTGAGGCGCTTGACGCACTCAATGCCATGAGCATTATCTCCGAGCATCAGGTCGCCGCAGTGATAGACGATGTCATCCGGGCCGACGGTTTCATTCCAGTTCTGAATAATCGCTTCATCATGCTCTTGCGAACTTGTGAAGCCTCTTGGGCCCCACAAAAACTCTCGGTCATGCCCGAAATGGGTATCCGATGTTAGGAAAATCTTTCCCATATTCACACCTCCTTTATGGTGCCATTTTCATCAACGATGAGAACATGATCGAAATGCTCAACATTCTTATCGGGAATGCGATAAGAGTTAAACATATTATCTATTGCGGAAGCCGGCACATGGGATCGGCCGGACCGCAAGTTATTGCGTGCATGGCAAACTGCCAAAGGAACATCGAAGCACACGCAAGTCAGATCGCAGATATGATCCTTACGGACTCTCCGCAGAACCTTATCACGAGAACGCTTGTTCAAGTGAGTGGCATCGATATAAATCGTATGAATTTCGTCTTTTTCCAAAGTCTGATTGATGTAATTAATAAAAGTATCAAATACATCATCTTCGTGGGCGAAATAATCATCTTCATCGGCCAGAATTGCGAATCTCACATTGTCTCGTGAGATCCACTCTGCACCAGGAGTCAGCTGGCTTCTAATCCAAGTTGACTTACCGGCTCCCGGCACACCCGACAAAAGAAAGACTTGCTTCTGCTTCATTTTTATACACCCCATTTGCAAAATTATTCCGAAACTCTTCAATCTCGTCGAAAGTCTTACATTCGACATGATTTACTTCTTGTTTGCAATGAACACAGTAGAGCTTCTTTCGGTGCATCCCCTCGTGTTTGAAGCCTTGATTACGCATCAAGGGGATGCCCTTATTACCGCAATTGATACAGTAAAAACTGTGTTCTGCATAGCCCCGGCGGGCCATTAGGACTTACTCCTTACAACGACCTTGGAACCGAACAGAATATGGCACAGCCACTGCAGACCAAAAGCAGTCCAGTAGCCAATCACTGGTGCGTTGAACAGACCAACCGCAATCCAGTTCCACAGCCACATAGTAATCGCAGGACCAAGGAACAGTAGAGCGATCAAACCAAGCAGACAAAGAATAATGACCAGACAACCGCTGTCACTATCTTTTTCCCAAGCATTTCTTGCCATTTTTTTTTCATTCCTTCCTTTTCATATCTTACATATATATTATATCATATTTTTTTATGAAAATCAATATTATAGAAATGGATCAGACATGAAGACATCTTCATCCCAGGTGTCTAAGTTCAATAGAACACAAATACCTGTGAAGACGGCGCCGCAATCAATACAACACTTACGACCGTCCGCGTACCAAAGTGCGCCAGGTTCGATATCTCCCATCTTACAGGCAGGATCAATATCATCGAGCAGATATGGAATAGGCGTATGTCCATGAACAACAATTGCCTTTTGGAACATTTCATCTTCGGGCCACTTATCAAGGAAGTGATCTCTGTCCCACATCAAATCTTCACCCCATATGTGTCGCAAATGACCTTGATGGTCTAAAGAGGGTGTAAAACCCGCATGAGAAAGATATACAGTTTCGCCTTGTGCGTTGACATATACGGCTTTGGTGGGAAGGTCAATCAATCTTGCCTTCCACTCTTTCCAATTAGGCTCTTTCATAGCCTGCTCGCAAGTTTTCTTACCTCCGTTGCTTCGCAGTAAAGCCCAGGCAGAGCCATATCCATGGCCCATTGCATCTACCAGCATATCTTCATGGTTGCCTTTGATATAAATGAATTGAGGATCATCTAAAATTACCTTGATAGTTTCCCAAGGGTGAGGGCCTCGATCTCCAGCATCGCCAAGGAAGTAAACCACATCTTCTGGCTTCAATTGCTCTTTTATTGTTTTGTAAAAATGTAGCATACCGTGGAAGTCGCTACACGCATAAGTAGCCATTATTTTACCTCCTTTTTCAAAATAAACATATAATGTTCAATTTTCATTTCTTTCATTACTTCATGGACTTCTTCATATCCAGAAGTCATAACACCACCAAAAGGATGTTTTGTAATTTCTCCATCCTTTTCATGAAAGATAAAGCCTTTTGCTTCATACATAATTATCACTCACTTTCTATATATATTATATCATATTTTTTTATAAAAATCAAAAAAGGGTATGGTGACCCATACCCTTATGAATAATGTTGCTTATAATATTCTCCTAAATAGGTAGCCGTACCTTCGAACCAAATACCGTCATAGGGTGTTAATTCTGAATACTTTTTACCTTTTATTCTAGTTAAATATTCACGATACCAGTATCTTGCGGCCGATGCCAGTGATATAAACGGCATATAAGGGCCAAGATAACAGTTTTGTAGTGCATGACCAAATTCATGGTCAAGAGTATGCTGACTTGGATTTTTATTTACAATACAGTATGGACCAATTTCCACCCCGCCCCAGTTTTCACCGATTTCAAAAGCCCAGCCATATTGATTGCGATAAGGCTTATGACCAGTAATGCGTAAAGCAATGAAAACAATAGAGCCAATAAGTGTCATAATAAAACCCCAAGTCCAAGATAAAATCCAGAACATTGTTTTAGACATCTTCTAAATGACCCTCCCAATCGTCTTCTTCATATACCACAATTTTATTCGTGGCATTGAGATGACCATCGTCGTAATAGAAAATACATTCTTTGATTACGACACCAAAAGTTGCACAGTATTCTTCATAACTGTCATACATTGTATCTACGTGGGAATGGAGAAAGCGCTCGGCAGATTCTTGAGTATCAAACTCAAGGGCCTTACCCTCCCAGCAGAGTGGCTCATCGTATTCATTAAAAATGTGCCACTTCATCGGACGAATTGCCATAAATAAGCTCCTTTCTCAATTCCATGAGAAGCATACCTAACAGATTCCGACCGGGCTTATTGATACAATCACTGCAGAAACAAGAGCCCCAGGTATTATCATGCCACCAGTTGCCTTCAATCAATTCCTCATCACCAGTGTCAATAAGCTTTTGAGCCAATTCTTGATTGGCAAATTTTAAGCGTAATCCAAGTTCCATGTAATAAACTTTTACTTTCTCCCAATCAGGGCGTAACTTAACTGCACGGCCCATACGCTTAGCTTTGCCGGGGGTGTCGGCGGCTGCAATAGCCTTACGTTCGGCAATATCCAGAGTCTTCATTGCTTGAAAGAAATGCTCATTGGTAGGATATGTAATTCCATCATGGGTAAATGGAGAGGCATAAAAATTGCTCAAAAATGCGTATTTGTTTTCAAATTCGCAAATCATTTTGAACCCTCCTTATAGGTTAGAATACCTCATAAATGCCGCCATGTCTATTCATACGATGTAGAGAATAGCCATAGCGCTGAGGTGCGGGAAGCTGAATAACTTCCTTATGTTCGTTTCTCTTGTGCGCGGCCTGCATCTTTTCCCAGATCGCCATCTCGGGAATAATACCATTCAGGAGGAAATCGTCAATGGCATCATAGGGAATACCAGTATTGTCTTCGTCGGTCTTGCCGCTCATACCGTCGGCAGGGTGCTTGTGAACCAGCAATAGAGGCAGCTCCAAATAATCACCAATTGCGTAAATCTCGCGCACGGTCAGATAGCGGAGAACGGCGAAGTCGCCGGCCAGATCGCCATACTTGGTAGTGTAGCCAATAAAGGCTTCGGAAGCATTGCCGGTATTACAGACACGACCACCAACTGCAGCAGCCACCATATAGAGAGTAGCCATGCGGATGCGGGCAGGTGTATTGGTGCGAATCTGCGGATTAACCATCAATTCACCAAAAGTGCAATCTTGGAAATTTTTATACAGCTTTTCGCAGGTAGGTCCAATATCAATCTCAAAGCTCTTAATGCCCAGGATTTCGCAAACTTTGCGAGAATCATCAATGTCTGTCTGCACAGACTCGGGCATCAGCACGCCGATAACTCTATCGGGACCCAGGGCTCGGACGAGCAGAGCGGCCGCAATCGTGGAATCCTTACCTCCGGAAATGCCAATAACAGCCTTGGTATTCGGTGTTCCATTTTCAGCGAAATAGGTCTTGATAAAATTCTCAATCAGTTTTACCGGCTCAGCAGGATCAAATTCATAATCTTTCGTTCTCATCATTCTGCTCCCCCAAAATATAAATATATACTTCATAGTCCTTAGCAAGGACTTCTTCAATCATTGTGGCGATTACTTCCCAGTTAGCGCCGCCAAGGCCGCAACCAATTTTCCAAGGGAAACCAATTTTACTGCCTTTTGGAATGTATTCTTTGATTTTGCCAAGGCAAGCCCAAAACGCGTCATAGGAAGTGTATCGTAAACCATCATAACCGTAATATTGCTGAGCAAACATATTTACTACGGTTTTATTTTTATCCACGGCAACAAATTGAACATCGCCAAGCAGGGCTTCGCTGACATCCATTTGAGACTCCCAACTGCCGCACAACTTAATAATTTCTTCTTCTATTGCATCAAACTTTGCCTGATACTCTTGGTAAACAACAGGCCAGCGCTCTCTAATCTGCTTGGCGATGCCAGAGCCCATGCGACCCTGGCAATTCACCTGATGGCAGATATAGTCGACCGGAGCTTCTAACAGATTTCCGGTTTTATAATACATGCCCATTAGAAGCCCTCCGGATACATATTCTTACGAACTTCATCCAGAGTAAATTCCTTGAGCATCTTGCCATTGAGGAACACCGGCTGAAGCAGATTACCATTGCCATATGCGTGAGCTTCAGCAAAGGTGTGGCCGTCAGTATAGCTCATACCATCGGGAGCAACGATAACACAACCACGCTGGCTCTTCTTCCAAGCCAAAGCCTTAGGATTCTTATAAATCATAACGGGGTTGCCGTTCTTGTCTTCGCCATAAGTAGCCTTGATGGCGTAGCCGAAGGTGTCACGAGTATAGGGATTGTAGTGAGGATTGCCGTCTTTGTCGATGGTTTCCAGGCACATGAAGCTGAAAGAGCCAACGCCAAGAATGACATTGTTGATAGCATAACCCTGTGCGGTCAGACGCTTGTAAATTGCTTCACAGCGCTGAGGAGTAATGGAGTCACCATATAGGGCACGAATATAGTCAGGTAGAACCTTGAAACCCTTGGAGTTGATGGTATGGCCGAAAGTCTGGTCAAGTGCCCAAACGGTACCGAGCAGTTCCAGACTGGGATCAACCTGCTCCCAAGAAATATCCCAATCATCAATGTACCAATGCTTGCGGTCAGTAACAGCACCACGCTCATTGGTCCAGTTGGGTTCAAAGTGAACCTTATAGAACTTACCATCCTGCGCAAAGTAATGATCGCACTCGCAGTCAATATCTTCATCGCGGGCATAATCATCTAGCCAGTTCCAAGCTTCATCGTGATCATACCACTCGACCTCGTCCTTAGCCAACCAGAGAATATCCTTGCCTGCCATAACTTCAATAGGGTCACCAGAGTCGCCGCGGACGGCGAAGTAACCCTTATGGTTCATAATCTCATTCTTGCACTGAGGAATGATATTGGTAACTACATTGTCGTAGTTATAAGAGTCGCTGACGAAGGAGAAGCTGGTGGCAGGATAGATCTCGGTCAGTGCGCGCTTGATCAGAGTAATCTCGTCACCATCAACTGCAAAGTTGGAGGTAACAGTAGAATGCTCAAAGGAAACTGCACCATAGCCGACTTCATCGGTATCGGTATTACAGTTGTAAATATCTTCCAGCCACTTGATAGCAGGAACGGTAGCAGTGTTAGCAAAGCTCAACAGCCAGGCCGCAGAAGAAGTGGTGGCAGATTCGGGACAGTGCTGGCCGCGCATAGAGAAGTCACCCAGAAGCTTGGCAACGCGCACACTGTCTTCACAACTCATATCTCTGTACTTCTGGACGATTTTACGATAACGCTTGCCAACTTCGGCAGAAATCTGGATATGCCAGATATAGCTGGAGAAAGAGGTCTCCAAAGTATTGGTAAGCCATGCAAAACCAGGATGAGTATTTACGAATACGGACTGAGGCACACCGATCTTAGTTTCAGTCCCCTCGGGAACTGCATACATTGCGATGGGAAGATAACCCAGACGATGCAGGTTACGGATCTTCTCTTCGCCATATGCGCCATGACCCAGAGGATTGCCGACGCAGTGATTGTACTCGGTCATAACTTCCTCTTCGCTGCGATTGAAGAAGTAGTTGTTGAAGGCGTCGATCAGGATGGTCTTGCAGTATCCCTGACCACCCCAATAAACGACGCGGTCAATATCATCCAGACGGCTCATACGAGGAGTGCCAGGGGAGTAAATGCGTGTAAAGCCCTGGGGATACTGTTCTGCATGGGTTGCCTTATAGAAGTCGATCAAAATAAGAGGATTATACATTGTATCAATTTCCTTTCTTTTTTCTTGCGATACGGATACGCTTACTTTCCTGCTTGTTGGGGATATGCTCACGAGTGGCTAGTTCAGCCTTTACGCGAGCCTGATAGGCGCTTTTCGCAGCGCAATCATCGAGAGTCCAATCATAGTCGCCCCAGCGATAAGTGCGACGCAGATGTGCTAAGAGCTGACGAGTTTTCATATTTTTCATCTGCTCTTCAGTCAGTAGCTCACAGTCTTTTTCAAAATTACTCATATAATCACTTCCTTTACTTTCTATATATATTATATCATATTTTTTTATAAAAATCAATAAAACCCCTCTGAAGTCAGAGGGGTTTTTCTTATTATTCAATAGGATAAATCGTGGTTCCATTGCTGCCATCTTCCCAGTAGGAAATTGATGTAATAACTCCATCATAGTCAGTATAAATAACGAACTCAATTCCATCACTCATTACAAGGAAGTAAGTCCAACATGCACATCGGATTTCACTCAGCATGAATATGTCGGGGACCTGCGTAAGAACAGTCGGAATAAATGATTCATCCCAAGACTGGGTTTTGGAACATTCAATTAAAATTGCTTCTGCTCCTGCGACCAGATCTTCGGTCGTTCCATCAGGCTCGGTAACCACAGTTGTTTCTGTGGGATCGGGCGAAGGTGCGGTAACAGTTTGGATTGCGCAAGCGCATAAATTAAGAGCCATAAACAGACTCAATAATAGTACGATAAGCCTTTTCATCTTTAATTACCTCATCATCAATTGCTTTTTGCACCGCAAAGGGAATGCGGATGTTTTTGAATACTTCTTGAATATCATCGTGAAACACTAATTCAGCATTGAAATCCAAAGGAGTGGGGTCTCGATTGATGATGACGAGTTTGTCATCTCGACCGAAATAGTGTGGGAGCATATTTGCGGGCGCCACTTGTAATGAACTGCCAACTACAATAAAGAGATCTGCATTTCTAGTCCACTGGAGAGCAATATCCCATTCAGTGGAATGTAATCCCTCGCCATATAGGACAATGTCGGGGCGCACGATACCTTGGCACTCGGTACATAGCGGAATGCCGCTATCATCAAAGATATAATCGCCATCGTATTCAGCAAGGCAATCGACGCAATGGGCTCGGTTCATCGTACCATGGATCGCAGAAACTGCATAGGAATTCGCATTTTCGTGGAGTCCGTCAATGTTTTGAGTAATGACAGACACACTCCTTGTTAGCTGCAGCAAAGAAATTTTTTCATGGGCGATGTTCGGTATGGCTTTACGAAAATCCATATTTTTTTGGATATACTCGAAAAACAGCTCTGGTTCGCTCTCAAGGCACTCAGCACTTAGATAGTATTCGGGATCTCTGGCGTTAGCTTGATTATATAAGCCATTGGCGCTACGGAAATCCGGAATACCAGAACCGGTAGAAATACCGGCCCCGGTAAAAAATACGATGCGACGGGCATCCGCAATCATCGTATTCAGTTTATCAATTTTATCATAGAAGCCCATATTAGGATCCTAGCTGAGCCTGAACGCAAGCGTCGCCCTCGTCCATAGCCTTTTTGAGTGCCTCCTGGGCGGCCTTCATATCGCAGTTATTCTGCTTCAACCAAGGCATAATTGCTTTCATAATGATGCCCTTGTTCTGAGAAACGATGGAAACCTGGTTGCCGCAACCCCACAGATAAATCATTTTCTTGATTTCATCGACATCATCAATTACAACAGGAGCATACTCCGTCGCAATAGAAAGCTTCATCAGATATTCAGCCTTACGAGCCTTCAATTCAGCATCTCTCTTGGGATCTGCCGCGCCATCGGGACAGGTGTCAACCATCTCTTGGACGGTTTTCTTATACTTCAGCATTACTTCATCGACAAAAGCATCGGTGATTTCCACTCTCTTTTTACCAGAGGTGGCGGCCTTGTCAATTGTGGCGACCATATCAGCCAGAGTCAGACGTCTCAGCTTGTCGCCGTTTTTCAAGGCAGTTGTCATATCTGCCTTAATAGACTCATACTTATTCATTGGAGTCTACTCCTTTCTTTATTCCATAATAGTAATCCAATCTTTCCAATAGGGGTCATAGCCATATTCGCTCTTGACCAGCTTTTCGGGGAAGATGGAACGGGTAGTATATACATGGTCAACTAGACCATCAGATGCAGCCATCTCACCAAGAGTAATGGTTTCCTCACAGTGAGTAACATACAGACTTACGCTCTTGGCGCCAGCGGCTTTCAGAGCCTTAGCAGAGTGGTAGAAAGTGCCACCACGGGAGCAGATATCATCAACGATAAGTACATCCTTACCAACAATATTGTTAGTATTGATAATATCCAGGCCTTCAATCTTACCAGTCTTCCAATCTCGCTTTTTCATTCCAAAAGCGTAGGGAAGTTCAGACTCGCTGGAATACCGCTTCATAGCACCCTCGTCGGGATAGAACATTGCATTTGCGCCGGACAATTCAATCGCTTTTCTGATATAAGCCTTGACGCCGGTGTCACATACATTGTCAATGAGAGCCAGGCTCACGTTACTATGAGCGTCGCGCACCCAGACAATAGAGAAATGCAGAGAATTGATAACCTCTGCGAAATACTTTAGAGTAAAAACATCTTCATCGGCTTTTACTCTATCCATACGAGCGTGAGGGATATAGGGCATATCCAGGATAACTCGCTCGCCGGGGAAGTGAGTGTCAATATGGCGCTTTACGCAAATCAGAGTGAAGAGCTCGCTATCACCCTCATAGAGCCATTCCACCTTGGCTGCTCCATGATGGTCAAACATTTCATCGGGATTCAGCTTGATAAGCAGGGAATGGTCGGGGAACATATTCTGACCCCAGGGAATGGAAATCTCGCCAACTCTAATCATATCATTTCCTCCTTAGATAATGTTGATCTGGCACAGCTTCATAGCTTCCAGAGCAGTCTTATGACTTTCGGGAGTAACGCAAGCGCAACAATCAGCTACGACATTCACAGGAACTTCGGGCAGAGTTGCCTTTGCCAAAATAGCATTGGACATAACACAGATGCCGGTGCAGAGGCCCATCAGAGTAATCTCTTCAATTTCCTCATTCTCGTGCATGGCAGCGAGAACATTCTGCAGTTCGATAGAGCCAAAGGTAGGCTTTTCAACTCTCAGAGGATTGGTGGTAGCTACGGGATATACTTCCCAGGGGTCGCGGAAATCCTTGCAGGAATAAGCCTCAAAAACTTCATCCACAATGGAGTGACCGGCAGTGCCCTTGATGCAGTGGGGAACGGGCAAATTCTTGCCTTCCAGGGTCTGCATATAATTGATGGGATGGGTATCCTTGGTGAAAATGCAGACAGTATTAGGATCAGCCATCTGCTGAATAGTTTCTGCTACCAGCGGCACAATAGCCTGTGCCTCCGGGGTGCCAAGGGAACCATCAACGAAATCCTTTTGCATATCAACTACGATAAGAACTTTCATAACTATTCATATCCTTTCCTTTACTTTCTATATATATTATATCATATTTTTTTATAAAAATCAATGGAGGAGCATTTTATTGCTCCTCCGGATATATTAACCGAGTGCCGCAGAAAAAACAGAAGCGTTTTTCGGGCTTATAGATTGCGCAGGCTCCTGGCAGCGAGTCGGGTTCAAGCATTCCACATTCTGAACAAATACGATTTCCATCCTTTGTCCATTTCCAAAAGCCGAACTTACGCTCTGTACTCGCTACACCATCAGCGAAGCCTTTCTCATAACCATTTTTATATGAGAGTTCACTAATAGTATACTTATCCATCACTTTTCGTGTCCTCTCTCTTATAGATGCAATTCCACTTAGTCCATTCACCATAGCATTGGGGCTTAACAGCCTCACACAGAGTGGTCAAATTTATGCGAAGTACGAACAAAATATCCGCTAAGTCAGCATACTTTTCTTTTGCTTTCTTTAAAACGGGAAGCAAAAGAACTTCGGTCTCTGCGATATTTTTTGCCAATCCGTCAGTGGTAAAATGTACTGGCATATCAGCAAGATTATTATAACGATCCAGAGCCTTACAAATGAGAGCCTCACGACAATCTAAAAGTTCATTGAAATAGCGGCATTTTGTTTCAATTTTGCTCGTGTCAGTATCAAAAGTTGTAATCGTCATATACTTGACAGCGCGCTTAATAGTATCGTTTACAGGCAGATACTCGACCTGCTTATCGCAATCTTCTACAACATCATGCAGGAGAATGGTGGCGATAATATTATCATCCTTGACACCCAGAGCGACTGCATAGCAAGCCATACTCAAAGGGTGAATAACATATGGGCTGCCGTCTCCCTTACGAATCTGACCCTCGTGAGCCTTGCGAGCATATTGCAATGCTTTGATAGATTCAGTCATACCTGCGCCAACCAAATAACCTCTCAAATAGGTATACATTTTATCGACATTAGGCATAATTCATTCTCCTTTCATTGAAGTGTGGGTAAGTCAGATACTTTACTTTTTCCATTGCCGAATTTGAGCCAGCATAAATCTTCAGCATGTAATCGGAAAATAAGTACCTAACCTGCTTCGGGGATTTCATCGGAGTGGCTACAAAGCCACTCCGAATATTGGCTCATATCTCGGAAATCATACAGCTTCGGCCTCATCATCCAGTCCATCGGCCTCCTCCATATCGGGAGCGTCCGCGGTATCCTTGATGATACCCTCAAGAACCTTGAAAGTAAAGTTCTTGTGCTTGTAGGCGGTAAAGGTAGGACGGTTTACAATACGAACCACACAGCCCTCACGAATGTGAGTGGGATCCATGGGCTCTGGACCATCGTAGAACTGCTCGACCTTCTTCATAACCCATTCACCGGCAGTGATGGTAGGATCGTCATGAGAGCCGGGATTCTGAGGAATGATACCAGACCATTCAACAGGTACGAAATCAACACCCATGTACATACAACGATGACGAGTAAATTCAGGAGTGTACTCGACAACCTCACCATCTTCATTGGTCATAGTCATACGGTATACGAAGATACGGGACTGTACTTCCTGCACCTGGGCCAGATTTTCGTCGTAGCTGGTGTAAGTCTTAGGATGAGGAACACAGCCATAAGAGAAGGTGGTAGTTTCACCATACTGCTTTACAAATTCCTTATCCTTTAACTTGCTGTTAGAGCAAGTTGCCATAATGGGACCGCCATCGTGGGTGAAACCAACGATCTCGTAGTATACGGTTTCGCCCTTCCACAACTTACCTTCAAAGAAGTCGTGATACTGCTTACGGAACTCATTGGAGCCGTAGAAACCACCATCGAAAGTGTCCATTACAGTACGGCGAGTGCCGGATACGGTACCCCAGTCGTAGATAGCTTCACCCTCGCGGCGGAACAGCCAATCCCAGAAAGTACGCTTCATACCCTGGAAGGTCTTTACATTTGCGGTACGGCCGGAAGTGCCGTGCAGCTTACGGGTAATTTCGATCTGGTCACCGGGCTTGAACTGATCCAGGTAGTACTGGAGTTGTTCGGTGTCCTTGTGCTCGAAGAATTGAGGTGCGATAGAACGCTTTGCACGGCGCTTTACGCGCTTACCAGCGCCACCGGCCGCAGTCTTAGGTGCATTGCTACGAGGAATAAACTTACGACAGATTTCATGCCCATTGACAGTAGTAATCTGCTCACCCAGCTTGAATTCCTCCAGCTTAGCACCAGTATATGCCAAGCAATCCAGGGGCAGGAACAGACCATCGGACTGCTCGCCACGCAACTTGATTGCTCGCACATTTCTCTTGGCGGGATCCATATAGCCGCCAGAAACATTGACGCCGTTTTCATATACGGCCAGGAGTCCATTCTTTTCACAGAACTCCATAGAGAGCTGCAGGTCGGTTTCGAAGTATACACCGATCTGACCCTCGTAATACTTATCCTTAGATACGCAGACAGTGCTTTCAAAGCAAGTTGCCAAAACCAACTTATCTGCGTTGGGGTGCTCACGCACATTCTTCAAAGTAGTGTTTATACCACAATGACCCATTTCATTCACTCTCCTT
>JAEIGA010009769.1_pt1 | contig 14532 bp, 26 predicted proteins | sample 9270691 | NCBI WGS metagenome assembly JAEIGA01 (sample SAMN17057246, study PRJNA624740) | gut metagenome | biome: biome; isolation source: fecal sample | host: Bos grunniens | place: China: Xizang | collected 2019 | reverse complement strand
TGCAAATTGTTATAATATAATTTTAGGAGGTGATAATCGAAACACAACGGGTACAGTTACAGTAAGAGACACGTTCGGTAAATGTATGCAAGTTTCACTTGATGATCCAAGATATTTATCTGGTGAATTTGTTGGAGCAACACGTGGTTATACAAATTGTTTTGATACAATACAAAATAAATATGTTCAAGTATCAAATGAAGATTTTGCTAATAATTCTAGATATATTGGATTAACTACTGGTAAAACTGTTGCAATATTAAAAGATTCTGGAAAAACCGTATTTATAACAGTTGAAGAATATAGAAAAAATAAAGAGCTATATTATTCTGCTTTTAATATGGAAAACAAAATTTTATGTAAAGACACAACAGGAAACTTATATTTTATTGAAAAAACTGACTCAAGATACACGTCTGGAAAATTAAAATATTTTTGGTGCGGTAAAAAACACAAACCTGAAACAATTGAAAAATTTAAAAGAACTTATAAAGAGATTGGTCATCAACAAGGAGAAAAAAATTCTCAATATGGTACTTGTTGGATAACAAAAGACAGCATAAACAAAAAGATTAAAAAAGAAGAACTTGAAATTTTTGAACAGCAAGGCTGGAAAAGAGGAAGATATATTAATAAGAATTGAAAAATATAATGATAAACATTTAAATTTTTCAGCTATTTAAATATATTATATAAAGACAATACGGGTGTATAGCTCAGTTGGTAGAGCAAATGACTGTTAATCATTAGGTCGGGGGATCGTGACCCTCTACACCCGCAATTAAAGAAGATTGTCAGAGGCAGGAGTTTAACCGACCGGTCAAATTTCTAAATTCCCCTTGGAGTCGCTATGGTGTAATGAAAATGGACAGCACACTGACAAACAACAAAAATGAGAGTACTATCGTTTTTGGCTTCTGAGCGGTCAAGGAGCAATTGCTCCTTATGACCAACCACGGATTCTTAGCGCAGTTGGTTTAGAGCGTCTCCCTTACAAGGAGAAGGTCACAGGTTCGATTCCTGTAGAATCCACATGGTAAGATTTTGTAAACATTGCGGAAAACAAATTGCTGATTATAAAACTTTTTGTAATTCTTCATGTGCTGCAAGCTTTAATAACAAAGCAAGAGGTTCAAGATCAGAAGAAACAAAAAGAAAAATTGGTGAATCAATAAAGAAACGTGAGATTGAACGAATTAAAAATCTACCGGTTGTTTTTAGAAAGTGTGAATGCTGTGGAACTGAATTTGAAGTAAAAAGAACAGCCAGAAACAGATTAACAAGAGCAAAATTTTGTTCAAGCGAGTGCAGAAACAAGTTTTTATCTGATTTAAATAAAGAAATCGGAAGCGGTGGATTTAGAGAAGGATCAGTAAGAAATTATAAAAGTGGTTGGTTTAACGGTATACATTGTGATAGCAGTTGGGAACTTGCGTTTTTGATTTGGCACAGAGATCACAATATTGTTGTTGAAAGATGCAAAGAAACAAGATATTATATACTTAATAATATTGAATATAAATACTTTCCTGATTTTGTAATAGATAACAAGATTTATGAAATCAAAGGTATTGACGATGAAATGAATAAAGCAAAACAACAATACAATCCTGATGTTATATTTTTATATAAAGATGACATTAAAAAGTATGTTGATTATGTAAAAGAAACTTATGGTGATTTTATAAATTGCTACGATAAAAAAGATAAATAATATAATTGGCCTCAGGGTCTGCTTGGAGTGGACGTCGCACTGTCACTGCGTTCAATCAGGTCGGTTCGAATCCGATTGGGGCCGCGAAGCTCTTGGAGATAGAGATTCTTGTCCAAAATTATTCTCCAGGTTTATAATGTGCCTGTAGCGTACGGGACTTACGTTCAAAACATTATAACAATGGCGCCATAGTTTAGTTGGTTAGAATGCGAAATTTGTAACTTTGGGAGCTCAGTTCGAGTCTGAGTGGCGCCTCAAAGGTATTATAATCCAATAGGTTATAGTATAATGAATATTTTTTTTTACAAATGGTTACAAAAGTCTTTGTAACCATTTATTATTTTATTAAAATATTCAACTTTATACTATGGCTACTAAAAGAAATGGAATGTCTTGTTCTGAGGCAGGTAAACTTGGAGCGCTTGCGTTAAAAGAAATACAAAATCAATTAAAAGAAGATCGCATAAATCAATATTTAATAAATCCTAAATATTGTCCAAATTGCGGAAAAATAATAGAATATGATAAACGTGAATGCAAGTTTTGCTCATCATCCTGTGCAGTGTCTTACAATAATAAATTAAGAAGTCCTGAAAGCAGAAACCGCCAAAGAGAAACACTTAAGAAAACTAATGAAAAGAAGCGTAAAATTGAAAAAATTACAAATAAGAATAAACCTATAAAAGAAAAACCTATAAAATATTGTAATCATTGCGGAGCAATAAAGGGACAATGCAAAGATCCATTTGTTTGTAAACGTTATCAAATATATAAGACATTAGAAAAGTTTGGCTTTGATAAATCAGTTATAGGAACTGAACGTGTTATCACAGAATTTTATAGAGTAAGATCAGTTATTGAAAATTTTTATAAAATCAACTCATCAAATAATGAAAAACTTATTGAAACATTTTCATACATATCTGGGCCAGCAAACTTTATGAAGATTCTTAAGTCGTTAAATATAGAATCAAAAGATCATGGTGAAGCAATTTCAAATGCGTGGGCCCTTGGACGATTAAATCCTATAAATACAGAAGTAAATTATCAGTATCATTCAACTTGGCATACAACATGGGATGGTAAAGAAGTTTATCTTAGAAGTTCATACGAATTAGAATATGCTCAGGAGCTTGACAGTAAACAAATAAAATATGATGTTGAATCGTTACGAATAAAGTATTTTGATACAAAAGAAAATATTTTTAGATGTGCAATACCAGATTTTTATTTACCAGATACAAATACAATAGTTGAAATTAAATCTACTTGGACATATGATGAGCAAAACATGAAAGATAAATTTAGAGCATATAAAGATTTAGGTTATAACATAAAATTAATACTTGATAAAAAAGAATTGATAATAGATTAAATTTTACAAATAATTTGATATATTATTATAAAAAAAATTGGGATGTCGTACAATGGTTAGTATATCTGACTCTGACTCAGAGGATTGCAGTTCGAATCTGTGCATCCCAACATGGTAAGTATGATGAAAGAGGTAAACATAACGGTTGTTGGGAAATGCATTGATACCCTGGGATCGCGGTCGAGACGATAATGCAGTTCGATTCTGACATATAGGTTCGAGTCCTATTGCTTATCATAATTGCAGTGTTCGTATAACGGTTATTATATGACCTTGCCAAGGTCGAGATGGCAGTTCGATTCTGCTACACTGCTCTAATCTAATGTTTCATACAAAAGATCATAATATATTGGAGATATGATTGACAGCTGCCGTGAGGTATCTGTCAATCTTTTTTATATAGTTATCTGTATTTTTTACAAACATTTGTTATTTAATATTGTAAGCAATCAAAATATGATCTGATATGTTAAAATATAATAAGATAAAATATAATAAGCCAGTTAAGTTCAGATTCGTTATCACTGACGATGAGGACAATATAATTGAAGTCCTTTATGAATTTAAAAAGGAATATGATAGTCAATGGGACTCTGAATGGTCTAGAGATTGCTATCGTAAAGTATTAGAGCTGGATGAGATATATGATTTTGACGATTACGAAAATTGTCCAAACATTGCAATTCAGATGCTTTACAATGGATTTTGGAAATTTCATGAAGACATTATTGATTATTGGTATAATCTTTAAAAACAGATACACTTATGGCAGAAGAAAAAATCAAAGTAGGATTCAGCGTCGCAGTTGATAAAGGTCCCTGGTGGAAAACAAAAATTGAGCTCGAAACACTTGGTTATCTTGAACTTCATCCGGGAAATATACCTGCAGTAGGAGATAAGATCGTCGATAAATCTGATATTTATAAGGTAGTAAGCAGGTATTTTTACAAAGACGATCACACTTGGTCAATCGTTCTTCAGAAACAAAATTAGTCAAATCTTTTTAATTCAAATAAACATGAGAAAAATTCTTTTTACAGTCATTGGCCTGTTCGCCACAATTCTTTCTATGTCTGCGCAGTCAGACACCACAACTGTCAATCTTGATGAGATTGTAGTATCATCATTCTATTCGTCTTCACTGGCTGTCAATAACGTGATTGACACAGACGAGCTTGTTGCAGACAATTACGGTCAGGAGCCGTCTAACTACTTCACTAAGATGCCGTCAATCATTGCACTCAATGACAACGGTACAGAGTTCGGTTATGGTTATTTCAGAATCAGAGGTCTTGACCAGACAAGAATCAATGTAACACTTGACGGATGCCCTTGGAATGAGGCAGAAGACTACGGAAGTTATTTTGCTAATAGTCCAGATTTGATGTCATCTATGCATTCAATAAAGGTTGAGAAAGGCACAAGTTCATCATATAACGGAATTGCAGGCGTTGCCGGTGGAATTGCTTTGGAATCCGTCAATCTATATAGAGATACTACTTCATATGCATATTTGAGCGGCGGAAGCTTCGGCAGTTTTAAATCATCAGTTGTATATAACATGGGCAATCGTAACGGATGGGGACTGCATATCAAAGCTACACATCAGCAGACTGACGGATTTAGGGATTACGGCTTCAATAAGTCTGAAGCATTTACAGTAAAGACTGGTTATAAGTTTGCAAATACTGCTACACTTGATGTACTGTCAATGAACGGTTATCATCGTAATGGTCAGGGCTGGATCGGCAATACACTTGAAGAGCTTGCATTGAATCCTTCTGCAAATGGAAATACTGAAGCTGAGACTGACAACTGGTTTATGACAATGAATCGCCTGCAGTATAAGCAGATGTTTGATAATACAGTATTGACTGCATCAGCTTACTATCAGTATCAGAATGGATCATATCGTATGGACCTTGACAACTATATGAGACGAATGTGTGCAGAAGAGCTTAATTCCGGAACGTTGTATGATTATGGTCTAAGACATAACATGTTCGGTGCAAATATAGCTGTAAAACACTATCTAAATGCCTTTGACGTGACTTATGGTGTAAATGCTTATAGATATATTAGAGACCATTTTTTGGGTGATAAAAGTGAAAATACAAGCCCAGAGGATAATTATGACAACACTGGTTATAAGAATGATCTTACTGTCTTCGGAATGATTACATATCGTCCTGTAAAGAATGTTGCGCTGTCGGGAAATGTACAGTACAGACATGCAAGCTTTGATTTTGAAGACCATCTGAATCCAGTTGAGTTTGACAGTAAGGCATTGGGAACTGTATGGGACTTCTGCAATTTTGGACTCAATGCAGAGTATACTCCTGTTAAGTCAGTAAAGGTATATGGTAGGTTTAATCAGGTTCATCGTGAGCCGACGAGAAGCGATATGTTCGGCGGATCAGAATGGTTTGTAGGAGAAGTTGCAACAATCAAGCCTGAGACTGCATCAGATTTTGAACTTGGAGCTGAATATGCTGGAAAGAAGCTGTATGCAAATGTCAATCTATACTATATGCTGTTCAAGAATGAACTTGTATTGAACGGTGAATATGGTCTTAACGGTCTTCCTTGTCATGATAATGCAGATAAGAGCTATAGAAGAGGTATTGAGGCTGAGGTTGATTGGAACTTTGCAAAGAACCTGCATGCAAGAGCTGCAGCATCTTATTCAGACAACAGAGTAATTACACAGACATTTGGAAAGAGTAAGCATATCCTTACACCAGCAGTTACATTTGACGGAGACCTTTATTATGACAACGGTAAGCTGAATGTCGGTGCAAATGCAAACTATCGTAGCTCAATGTTTGTAGATATGGCTAATGAGCATTCAATTCCTTACATGTTCACAATTGAGATGTACGGATCATATAAGTTTGATGACGGAATTGAGCTGGGACTTCGTTGGAATAATGTTACTAATCGAGTCAACTACTGCACAGGTGCTGTAGGTCCTAATAATGAGACACTGTACTTCAGAAATGCTCCTACAAATATGATTGCATTCATTAAGTACAACTTCTAAAGTAAATATAAAATTTCAACACAAACACTGAATTTTCATTCAGTGTTTGTTATATATAAATATATGTTGCTGCATTAGTAGCAAGCTTATAATTGTAAATATAAGATATATGAATACAAAATATAACGTAGGAGACAAGGTACTTGTAAAGTCATCAAGATGGTATTTTGAAAACCGCAGTGAGGGTATTTCAAAATGGGTAATATTTGATGACGGCAGCGTATTTGGTTTAGCAAAAGCAAACTATTGTGGACACGTAGTTACAATTGAATCTATAACAAATGACGGTCAATATACTGTCGTTGAGGATGATACAAAAATGCATTGGAGTGAAAACTGTTTTGAATGCAGATTTGAGCCAAAGTTTAAAGTAGGAGACAAGATATTGTGTTGGGACGGCTGCCCTGGAGTAATTAACTCAATTGATACTTGTGAAGGACAAATTAGATATGATGTGACATTCGGCGGAGGCGTTGATTTTGGTTACTATAAAGAGAAGGATCTGATTGAGTATCATAAGCCAAAGTACATTACCGGCGATGTAGTTGGAATCTACGGTTATGAGACTGATGTGAAGATTCAGCGAATGCGCTGGGACGGGTCAAGCTTCATGTATCAAGTATATCTTGCAGATGAAGAGGAATGGATAACTGCAGATGAAATTGCTTATAAGGTAGAACAAGACAAAACGCCTATCGTTTCAGGTCCTATAAAAGCTACACTATTATCTGCAAGAGATCGCGGTAGAATTGATGAGATCATTAAGGCGCTTGAGTTCCTTGCTGAAGATAAGATGATTTGTTATGCAGATGAAATTGAATTCCTAAAAAAGATACGATCATGGTAGAAGATTTGACATATGAGGAAAAGATTGAGACTATCCTTAGTATTTTAGCAACACCTATTTGGCGAAGAAGACTTGGTGATAATGAACTTAATCAGCTTATCACAGAAGCATATTTTGAAATGAAAGAACATAAAGGTGTGAGCAATTCAGGAGGTGTAATTCATGTTGGGCATAAAGCACAGGAAGTTTATAGACAACAATATGATGCTTCAATAATATAAATGATTAAATTATGACACAGGAAAATAAAGAACTACTACTCAAAGACCTTTGTGCGAGATTGCCGTATAATGTTAGGGTTGAATATAATGGCACTACACTCACCAATATATTTGATGTTTTAGGTATTGCTCACGGTAGAATTATGCTTTGTTTGCCATTTATGTCAAAAACAGAATGTCCATTGATAGAAGAAGTAAAACCCTATCTCTTTCCTCTTTCAAGTATGACTGAGGAACAAAAGGCCGAATTAGAACAAATAAAAAACAATGAAGATGCTCCTTATTATCACGATATTAATGATTTCTTTCTCAAATATCAATTAGATAATAGACATCTAATTGAAAAAGATCTTGCTTTGGATGCAACAGGTAAAAATATTTATTAGTTAGTTAGTCATGGAAATTACTTACATAAAAGAAACAAAAATCAATATTGATAATACGATATATTCAAAGATGCTGGATATATTGTTAGATCCAAATGATTTTGATAATGAAGAACTTGTACCAGATGGTAAGATTGATGTTGAAGAAGTAGTTCAATGTTTTTATGAGAATATTGATTATCTTCTTGATATGGTATTCAATACAACATCACGTAAGTTAATTGCAGAAGATAAGTATGTTCTTTCATATACTAAGATGAGAGACGAGTTTAGAGAATTTTTGATGAACCACATAAAATTTAATCATTATGGCACATGGAAATAAGGAGATACCAACGATGACACAAAAGGAATTAGACAAATACATTAAGCTTCAGGATAAGTTTCAACTCAGATGCGAGGCTGTTTGTGAAATACTTAAACCATTAAACGATAGTTATTACTATCTAAGTGATTTTGAAATAGACGGAGATAAAGTATATGGTGAAGGTGATGAATATTGGTCGTATGGTGGGCATGAACATCATTGTGCAACATTCCCAGTAAGTTATTTATGCATGTCAGATGATGCTCTTAAAAAGACAGTTGAAACTGAATTGAAAAAGAGAGAAGAAGCTAAGCTTGAAGAGTTGAAACGAAGAGAGAATGCTGCAGCAATTCTCCAAAAGAAAAGAGATAGAGAGGAATACGAACGACTTAAAAAAATATTTGAAGGAGGACATGATGAAGATTAAATGTGAATTGATTAGATTACCAGATGTAGATAACAAACTAAACTGGAAAATAAATATACCAAAAGATGGTCCTTATAAAATGATTTCTTGGGATTATGATAAAATTAGAGAAATTGTATCACAAATGAAAATTGGTGAAAAAACAACAATATACGCATAAATATAATATGAGCTACATTGAAAAACATATAGGTAAACTTGTTGAGGTGGACTTCGACAGGAACGAAACTATTCCTGAGCATTTTTATAAGATGCTTTGCGAGTATCATGATTACAACAGTCTTACTGTAGCAAAGTATCGTGAACCATACACTTATAAAAGTTGGGAGGAGATGTATTGGGAAGAATTGTGGGATAAAGACAATCTTTATAGAGCTAATGGTAAAATATACAAGTTGGTTGAGCATACTGAGCTTGAAGATGACGATATATTCAAGTTCTGGAAAAATGCTGACGGATCAATTTCGTTTGTTGCAGAATTCTATAACGGTGGTACGTGCTTAAGTGAAATCATTGAAGAGGGAATCCGGGAGGTCAATAGAAATGCTTAATTCATATTCAAGTTCACATGCTACAATAAACAACAATGTGCATCTTAAACCAGCCTGTGTTGGTACATTGCAGAAATCGCACAACAAATCAAAATTCAAACGTTTTCATGTTCGTTCAGATATGGCTACATGGGCGTTTTCAGATATGCCGCATTTGAGTGAGAAAGAAACAGATAGATATACTGGTGATTATGATGCAAAATCAGGTAAATATATACTTAAAGGTCCAGAGATCGTCATATTACAGATAATGTGCTTTGGTGATGAAGAACTTATGATTGAATATGTATTGAAATCTGATTATGATGTGTGAATAAATTATCGCAAATGTCTGAATTTCATTCGAGCATTTTGTAAATGAAATGAAAGTTTCATCGCAAATGTCTGAATTTCATTCAGACATTTGTTATATATAAATACAGGTTGCGGTATTAGTAGCAAGCTTATAAATTGTAATTTAATTTGCGTATGATAAAGCTTCAGGAAAACTATCCAGTTGATAGAATTGGACAAGAACAGCACGACAATATTGAAGAACATAATAGAGTAATGTCTAATCTTAAGTTGCTCGTTCAGTCAATGCTTGAAAATGGAAAAGATGCGGAAGACATTGCAGCTCTTGCATGGCATTGTGGATTTGAATATGCAACATCTTATTACATTGCTAAAGATCAGTTGAAGATAAACGGAAGATAAACGACAAAAAATCATAATTATGAAAGTAGGAATTACATTTGGAGGCTATTGCCCAATGCACACCGGTCATCTTGACCTTATTATGAGAGCAAAGAAAGAGAACGATCTTTGCTATGTCATCGTTTGCGGATATGAGAATGAACCGAGAGCTGATGAGATCGGTCTGACACTCAAGAGACGATATTCTCTCGTAAAGCAGATGTTCAAGGATGATGAGCAGATTAAGGTATTTATGGTCAATGATACTGACCTCGGCATTGATGAGTCTATGTCGGAATCAAATTGGGATATCTGGCTCAGATGCGTTGAAGAGCAGGTTGAGAGATTTGAGGAGACTATAGAAGACAAACTTGCCGGTGTTACAAAATATACTTGGTATGTAGGTGAGCAATCATATGTTGATTCTCTCAATAAAAGAAAATATGATGAATTCATCAGTAATGCATTCTGCATCATTGATGAGGTAGTTCATGTTAAGCGTTCAATCAATCCAATTTCTGCAACAATGATCAGAGAGAATCCTGTGAAGTATTGGAACAAGATTGCTTGGCCATTCCGTCAGTATTTCTCAACCAACATCCTCATTACAGGTACTGCATCTGAGGGTAAGTCAACCCTAACAAGAGACATTGCAACATACTTTGGTCTCCCTTATTCTGAGGAGTACGGACGTACATATATGGAGTATTACGGAAAGGACGATACCGATCTTACTGTGACAGACTTTCAGCAGTTCCTCATTGAGCAGAGACGAGATACTCAGAAGAAGATCGAGAGTGCAGGCAATCCGGGAGTAGTCATTTCAGATACAGACAACCTCGTAACATTGATGTATGCTAAGGCATATGTTGATGATCCTGCAATTGATATGACAGAGGACGATTATAAGACATTGGAGACTCTTGCAAAGAATATCAAGAGAGGAATTCAGTGGGATAAGATCTTCCTTCTACCACCAAAGAATACATTTGTAGATGACGGTTGCAGATATATGAAGCAGTCAACTATGGATGAGCGTAATAAGAACTTCGCTATTCTTGTTCAGTTGCTCAAGGATTTCGGCTGGTGGGATAAGGTTGAAATCATCAATGGAAATTTCCTTGAGAATTTCAACAGTGTTAAGAATTATGTTGAATCAAAAATGGGAAAGTAAGGTAAAGTAATTAACTAATAAAGCATGACAAGAAAAGAAGAAATAAAACAGAAGGCACTTTCAAAATATCCACAAGGTACTAATAGATATAATAAGTTTATCGAAGGTGCTAAATACGCAGACAGTACATTTCTTGATAAAGTTGAAAAATACTTGAGAGATAAAATCATTTTGTATGCTTTAGCAACAACAGTGGACCAACGAGAAGAATGGTTCAATAATTTCAGAAAATCAATGGAGGAGTAGCGAATATGGAAATACAATTAGCAAAAGGATATATCATTCAGGACATTTTTAATGATTTGATTATAATTATATCTTCTTTTGAGACATTCAAATCATATATTGAAAAAGACTGCGGTAATTACTCATTATTTGCTATATTTGATACTTCCAGAGGTGAAGAAGTTTTTGAAGTTGATGCAATACCTGATGAAGGTCTGACTCTTATTAAAAGACGATTTATGCACCTTGATTCGTTTATGAAATTCAACAATGATTGCCAAATAATTTATAAATAATTAACAACAAATAAGTTATGAAAAATATTTTAATACATATTGCAACATGGATTGCAGCCTTTTGGATGACAGCATTTATGTGTGCCTCGTGTACAAGTCATTATACAATGAGAGGCGATACATTTACAGTTGTAGAAGAATCTGCATATCATCCAGATAGTTTAAGTATGTATGTTTTGGAATATAAAGATAATAGGATGTCAGGTACAGGCACCCCAAAATCTGAGCTTGAGGTAATACTTCATAGAGATGCCTTTGAGGTTGGAGATAAAGTAAAACTTGTTAAAATTGAAGAATAAATTATGACAGTATATTTTCAAGATGTTGTGACCAAAAAACGAATAGATCTTGGTCCTTTTGGAAAGTCTGGTATGGATGTTTCTCCATTGGATATACCGCTTAAAGGAGATTTCATTGAAGATGGTGGTAATAGATCTTGGGAAGTTGTGGGAAGGGAACATTACTGGACTGGACCAACACATGAAATGACATTGCATTTGAAACAATTGTAAAAAATATGATAACACTTTATGCAGTATCAATAGCAAGTTTAATGTTTTTTGCTGGATTGGCTTTAGGCATTTTACTTGGTAGGCAAGATGGTAAAAAATTTAATAGTTTGTTTTAAGTCATGACAGATTATACACCGGAAATAAAGACAGCAAAAGTAAAACGTACTGGTGAAATTGTAAATGTCTTTTTAGAAAGATATAAAACTAATCCATATTATGTTGTTGGAAAGTTTCCAGATCATTATTGGTGGGATGAGCTTGAGTTTATAAATTAAAATTATTATCTTATGACAAAGAGATATTTGAGACTTGCATTAATCAATCATGCAAATCCACGAAGAATACTTGAACAGCATTTTTGTGATATGTTTTCATATAACGAAAATGAATCTCAATATTGGAATGTAATCAATTTTTTGGAAGTTGTCAGACTGAATAAATTATGGGGTGATTTAGAAAAAGCATTAGAGAAGTAAATTATGTCAATCTTTAGAGATATTGCTGAAATGATCTACGAAGCGTACGATGCTAATGAACGCTGGAATGCTGAAGTAGACAAATATAGAGCACTAGTTGCTGAAAAAGATGCTCGCAAAAGACGTGAAAAACAACAGCTTAAAGAAGCACTTGAACGAAAGGAGAGAGAACGATATTGGACACAATTCCGCAATGATCCTGATTCTGTAAAGATCTGCCCTTACGGGTGGAGTCCGTTTGGTTTTTATCTATAAACTTTCAAAAAGACTGTATTTCTTACAGTATATTGTAAATGAAACGTAAAGTTTCATCGCAAATGTCTGAATTTCATTCAGACATTTGTTATATATAATTACAATTAAATTAGAATACTATGACTGATAAAGAGTTTTTCTATAGCATGTATAACAAGGATCTTGTTGACCGTGCATATGATGCCACAGCTGAGTTTTTTCGCAAGGGAGAATTTGAAGCTGACTTAAATTTGGCAAGGATTGTTGAAAAATGTAAAGGAGACAATGAGACCGCTGCTAGCAGATTATATAATCATATGTTTAACAGAATGGTGTCTTCATATCTTCATGGTGCAGACTTTGCTGTCAAAACTGAACTTGGCAACACTGGTCCTTCAGACGAGACATTTTCTGATTTTCACAAAAACACAGACTTTGCAGTGTTGTTTGACTTTTCAGACAATGACTTTGGTCTTGCAATGGAGGCTGCAGCAAAAGCATACTGTGATGAGTTCAATAGCATACTTAGACACATTGATATGTATGATGATCATGAATATATGAAATCATCTTATATCAAAGATTTCAATGAGATCATCAAGATTGATAATATCAAGAACATTATGAAGTGCGGATTTGCTTCTCGTCAATTCATGCATTCAGCTGAAGTGATCTGTGGTAGAATACCAGTCATTGAACAGGCGATGCAGAAGGTACAATCAGATCTTGAATATATTCCTTGGGATAAGGACATGAGTCGATGGGAAAAGATTGATGATAAATATGTAGAAACCGAGAAGTTCACGAGATTCATCACCGGTACAAATGAGGAAATTGCAAAGTCTCTTAAGAAATATGGAACTCCTGATGAGAATCCAACTCGTCTATTCCCAGTATGGTGTAACGGAGAGGTTATCATACTCTATATGAGGGATGGATATTTGACTTATTTAACACGATAGATTATGAACGTATTCATTATAGGTACACCATTAGAGACTGCAAAAAAGCTTGATAAACGACGTCTAAACAAGCAGATTATTGAATGCAGTCAAATACTCAAGGCGATCACTGGAGACACAAAGGCCTGGGCTAATCATCCTGTAACGAAGATGTATGTAGGTCATTGGATGTGGCTTAGAAATTATATGAAGTGTCTTGATGCATACAGGAATGGAGATATGGTAACAGCAGAGATATTTGATTTATGTTGCAGTCATTTGACTCCTGCATTTCAGTGTCAAGAGTACTTTGACCAGATGAAGCGAAGACTATACACCAAAGATCCTATTCATTATGTGGAGTTTGCTGATCTTGGAACAAGTGACGTAAACTGGTATGTTGTTGATGGTAAATGGAGATACTATAGAAATGGAAAACTGATTAAAGATTAACAATTCTATAACATGGGACATATTGAAAATATTGAAAAAAGAATCTCTTATGGTACACCTTGCATGGAGAGACTATCAGAGTTGTCTGTTAAAAAAATAGTATCATCTATTGATATTATTTGGGAGAATTCGTGTTCAGATATTTATGAAACACTCCCGCATAAAGATGATATTGAAGAGGGATATAAAGACAGAACTGTTACAGTCAATTATAAATCCAATTTGCAAATTGATAAGATCAAGATATCCTGGGGATGTTGGGATTACATTACAATAGAGTTGTCTTCATTTGGATTAGTTGCTGAATATAAGCCTGAGCATGGACCATCTAAGAAGCTTCTTGATCTCACTTGGGTATTAGTGGAGCCATTCATATTCAAATAAGCAAAACAACAAATTAAACAATAGTTAATATAACTGATTATGACACAAGAAAATAAAGACTTATGTAAGACATGTAGTAATTATTGGAAAGATTTTGTTGTATTACCAGTAAAACGATATATATCACATTGTTCTATTGCAGACAAGAAAGAAGGATTTAGAAAAATGGAAGATGTTGTTCTTTATCCTTGTATAGAATGTCCGTTTAATGGTTATATTAAAAAGAACTAAATATGACACAGGAAAATAAAGAACTACTACTCAAAGACCTTTGTGCGAGATTGCCGTATA
>JAEIGA010009768.1_pt1 | contig 14532 bp, 10 predicted proteins | sample 9270691 | NCBI WGS metagenome assembly JAEIGA01 (sample SAMN17057246, study PRJNA624740) | gut metagenome | biome: biome; isolation source: fecal sample | host: Bos grunniens | place: China: Xizang | collected 2019 | reverse complement strand
CGAGGCTCATCTGTGAAGAGTTAGGGATCACCAGCATCTCTATGTCTTTTCCGTTCTCCTGAAGTCTGCTCACAGTCGGTTCTACTTTGAGACCTTCATTGCTTTCGAAGACAGTCCTGTCTGCCTTGTCTGCATCTGCGTATGCCCATTCTGAAGTCTTCATATTGAATTCCCCTTCTGCCGCCGATCCTTTCAGAACGACTTTCTTGAGGACGACCTTCTCCAGTTTCTTGTCGATGTCTGCGCTTTCATCCTGCTTCAGCACCTCGAACTTGAGCTTTGCAAGCGTGTGCCTGAACTCGAGGTTCAGCAGTCCTGATGAAGAGTTTCTGTTCTTCAGGTTATCTGAATACATCAGGTCAGGCATCTTGCCCTCATGCGTCGAGACAGTTACTGTCGGTGCGGTTCCGGCGGTGCCGTTTATCGATACTGCTGTCGTGCTGCCGTATGTGACTCCGTAGAAATCAAGGTTGCTTCCGACGTCGTAGCTTGCGAGCTTGCCGTCAATCGAGTATCCGACCTTTCCGTCCTCCTCTCCGATACCTTCGATATTGTAGAATTTCGTACCGTTCATGCTCCAGTCCGTACCGCTTGTGACGGCAAACAGCCTGAATGCAGTGCCCGTATCAAATGTCTTGGCCTCGTCTCCTGCCTTAGTGATGATGCGTGTCTTGGATGAGGTGAATTCGATCTGCTCTCCTCCGACCATATTCATATCATGCTCTTCCAACATGCAGCTGCAGGTCAGAAGAACTATTGTCAGATATGAAATCAGTCTTATCATTTGTCTCTATGCATTGATGTCACGGACACATCGTATCTGGTCTCCCAGGGATCGGCGGCTTCCGCCACCCACGGTCACTCCGCGGAATGTGTCCATAAAGTACATTGTCCAGTTTCGTCCCAGAGATCCGCTGGTGTCGATTTCCTGTGAACGGAGGATGCATCCGTTTCCGAATGCTCCGAGATACGGGTGATAGCTTATGACGCTGTTTGTTCCGTCTCCGGAGTCAATATATCCGCAGAGTGGAAAGTCCATGTATTCAGCTGGATTTTCCCAGTCGAACTTGTGCAGATTCCACTGTGTCTTGTCCGGGCTCATCAGGAACTTGTCGTCATGCTTGGTGTTGAAACGCGAGACGCGTACGTATTTCTTTACAATCGGACCATCATTCCCTGTGTTCGCCTTCTTCTGCTCTATCATGATTCTGTAGGCCCTTCCTGTTCCTTCATATTTTATCAGATAGACGCGTGAAAAGTCATCTTTGACAGGATAGGACCATTCTCCGCTGGCTGACTGGTCGACCTTGAACATGGCTGTGAAGTATTTCCACTGGTATTCCTCTCCCAGTGAATTCCTGTTGCCGGCGTGATAGTCTTGTGTGATGGATCTTCCGTGAGTATATGAATTCTGCCATTTTGCAATGTTGTTATATTCCTCCGGAAGGTATTTATACATGTCCTTTCTTGTCGGCAGCCTCCATCCTTTAGGGCAGGGGTGATTCTCTACGTCGTCCCAGAAGACATCATTTCTCTTGTCCGCTCCGTTGTCATTTCCTCTAGCCCATGAACTCCATGAATGGAAGCCGCAGATGAATGAATAGTCTCCCTCGTCGCCCGGATTCTTGGCAACGTCATCGTAGTATGGCAGGTCGGAGGCTGGAGCCGAGGCACCTGTTGCAGGTAAATAGACAGACGTCTTCTTGCCGTGCTGATCCAATGTATAGAGCAGGCCGTGATTGAACTCGTTGCCCGAGAAGCTCACTTTGGAACTTGTATTGAAATGTTTCTTCCATATTTCAACATCCAGGTGGTACGGAATGTTTCTTCCATGCTGGTAGTAATAGCCGATAGTGTTGTACCAATCGTTTTCGCAGTCTGCGCTCTTTGCTCCCAGATTACGGTCCATCCACATAAGGTCTCCGAAATAGACGGGCTGTCCGAAATATGCGTCTTCCGGTTTAAGTTCGACGTCAATCCAGTCATATACTTTCGGAGTGACCGCCACAATGCGAACATCGTTCTTCAATACGGCGATGGAGATGGTATATTCGTGATTCTGCTTAAGCTGAAGTCTGTTTTCTTCATCGATGGAGAGTGTGTGCTCCACACTTTCCTTTCCGTTTTCAATTCCTCCTGTGAATATCTGCAAGGCTACATCGCCGTCGGTGGGGATTACAAGCGTTGAAGTGAGCTGCTGTGCCGACTCCTTTATTGGGAAAGAACCATCATATATCACTCTGTCCTTTACCGTCATGTCTTTCCAGTTGCCTGTCTCTATGTCGAATATGCCGTTTATACCTGTACCTTTAAGGATAATCTTCTTAAGTACGGCATTTTCCAGTTCCTTGACGTTGTCTGTGGTTTCGTCCTGCTTGATGATTTCGAAGTTCAGCCTTGCCATGGCATGATGATACTCCATGTTGAGGAGTCCTGACGATGATGACTTTGCCATGAGGTTGTCGGAGTACATAAGGTCTGGCATCAGTCCGTCGGCGCCAGCTTCGATGCTCACTTCAGGGGCTGTTCCTATACTTCCTGTCACCTCCACATCATCAGAGTTGCCATATGTTACTCCGTAGAAATCAAGGACATTCAAGGGAGCGACACCATAGGAGACCTTCTCTCCGTAAGCAATTCTGCCTGATGTTTCTATACCTTCCCGGTCATATACTACTACGTTTGACCAGTTGTGCATTCCGTCTGATGTGGCGACAGCAAACAGTCTGAATTTAGTGCCGTCTTCAAATCTCAAATCCTTCTCTCCGGCCTTGGTAATGATGTTTGCCTTGGAAGACACAAATTCTATAGGTGTACCATCAATAGGCATAATGACCGGTTCCTCTAGTCTACAGGAACTGGCCATCAGCAGTATTGCGTACAAAAATATTTTTGCTGTCTTCACCATTTTCATTAAACATCCGGAATTGGATGGATCGGTACGAGAATGTTTCCACCCTCTTCCCACGGAACTTTAGATGCAGTTATTTCGATCTGGTCTTCGTCAAAGTACAGCAGGATTTCGTAAGAATCACCGAGCGTGAGTCCTCCTCCCTGCGCATTTGTAAGGTCTGCAGTGACTTCCATCTTGAAGTCTGTTCCTGCTTCAGCTTCTGTATTGGCTATCAAGCCGAAGATGTTCAGGTCTATTGATGTCATCAGGAGATTCTGATCTGACTCCTTTGGTACCACCAGCACTGTTCCCAGCAGTTTGTTGTCGGATTTGTTGAGATATTCGGAATTGGTTTCGCTCTTCCAGTCAGCGTTGTGTCTTCCGGATGGCATGTATTGCTTCTGTGCGCCATCCCATTTCAGTGCAGACAGCAGATTCTCTCCGCCGACAGAGAAACTTACACCCTTGATGTATTTTGCCATGCCGTCAGCGAGCTTTGCCCTTATGGTCAGCTGGATCTGAGGATGCTGGAATTCAAGATTTCCCTGGAAAGGGTAGAGAGACGATCCTTCAAGAAAATTTCTGGCAACCAGAACGTCAGTGCTTCCCGGATACTTTACCTCCAGGATTGAATGTTTCTCGTCTGAAGGTTCGATTTCTGCATAAGGACCATAGCCGGTACACATCACGATACCGTAGTTATCCGGGTATGCGCGGCCTGTATTGTAGTCGGTTTCTCCAGGTCTGTCGGCAATCTCCTCGTAGCTTCCGGGCTCTCCGGTAGGGGTTGCCACAAAATAGGGTGCAGTGGCATTCTGCAGACCATTGTCAAAATGGTCCTTTTCCCAGAAAAGGAATGTGAATTTTGGCTCCGACTCAGAGCTTTTGACTCTGACTGTCATCTGGCGAGCCTCTTCAGGAATTTCCGGAACATCATGTGAGCCCTGTTTCTGACAGCCGGCAAGGGCAGCCAGAACAACGATAGCCAATATGTGCATTCTTCTGTTCATTCCTGTAAATTTCTATACGTTCGGCTTGACAGTAAGGTCCATCGAACCCTTGTTGTTCCAGTCAATGACTTTTGAATTCACCATCATCAGCTGGTTGAAGCTTCCTGGGGTGGCCGGTACTTTCATCAGCGAACAGTTAAGTATGTGGTAGTGATTGCGGTACACTCCGGAATTGTAGTCGTCGGCTGTGTCTCCGGCTTCCGGTGCTCTGAAGGTCAGGTGACCTGTTGCCGGATCTGTTCCTCCATTGATATAGGAATGGTAGAATCCGTAACCTCCCGGGTAGGCGGCAAAGTTTTTCCTGCTCAATCCCGGTAGGGTCTCGATGAGCTTCATCATGCCAGGATAGTCATAGAATTCCTGCATGTCGCGGGTAAAGAATGTTCCTTCAGGATAGTGCTGTGCATTTCCGTGTTCATCCACTCCATCCACTGCTGTCAGACTTGCCAGTGCCGCGTAATAGGCATCTCTTCCGTATTCAACTGCCCTGAGTTCATTGTCGACAACGGTGTTGATCATTCTAGGCACGAATCTAGCCTTGACGATCAGATGGGTTGCGACCATGAATGGAACATATTTCCTCTCATCTTCCGTCATTGATGCCAATGCGGATCCGTCAGTGGTGTTTTCCAGACAATACTGTCCTGCCGTATAGCCGGCGCCGGAACCGAACGGTGCTCGAGAAGCATCGTACCTTTCTGGCTTGGCTGCCCATTTACTCCACTCATCGACATTGTTGCGGGCAAGATCTCCTGCATAAGAAAGGAAATTGTTGGCGGCTCCGCTCTTGTATTCCCATTCCAGATTTTTGTCCAGCAGGTCATTCATGCTATGATTCAGGTCCATGTAATCGGAGAAGTCATAGTTGTTGTCGTATGCCGGCTGGAAGAATCGCGTGCTTCTGTTGACGGTGTTGATTATATAGCTGATCTCGTCAAGTCTGCACCATCCGAACTCTCCATATTCGGCAGGAGTCAGAGTTCCAGGCTCAGTGATATGAACGTAGTCCGGGTGTTCTCCATAGCATTTGAAGAGCATATGGATCTTTGCCAGCATCCTTATCAGATCGATTGTGCCGTTGCCGTCTACTTCAGCCGGATTGGAGGCAACAACGTTGTCTTCGGTGAAGGTCACGGAGTATGGTTTTGTGCAGAACATGGCAATTCCGGTTTCTTCCGATGCGAATTCGCCGATCAGTTCCGAATAGGATGATGCGGCTGACTCATAGAAGGCTTCCGGACCGTTGCTCATGATCTCACCGGCCATGATTGTCGAGATGTTTGCTCCGACATACAGGTTCATCGGAACGTTCAGCTTTGCATTTACGGCAATCTTATATCGGTCTCCGGATGTGAGATTCACTTTAGGCATGTAGGTCATTATGCACTTGTCCCAGTCCTCTGTGCCGTCTGCAACCGGCACTAGATATACTACAAGCCTCTTTATCGCATTTTCATCAATGGCACCGTTTGTTCCGCCCTGCCTTTCAGCAGCGGCCTTGGTCTCTGCTGAAGAGGACGCTACCTTGAGGTCAAGTGACAGCCACGCATCGATTGCACTCTGAGCCTGCTGCTGAACCTGCTGAGGGCATTCTTTCTGGCACGAAAGAAGCGCCACTCCAACAAGAATCAGAGCGATCAAGGTGCGGATATATGTGAACTGTCTGTGCATGATGGCTATTTAGAGAATTGCATCCTGAGGACGTAGTACCCAGCCGTTGATGCTGAGCTTCACTAATGCGTAAGGATTGATTATCGAGCCGGTCGGCATCATTGTGAAGATGATAGAGTATTTGTCCTCGTAATCAAGGTATTGCTGGTCAGTGAGTTTCAGACCCACTCTTCCCTCAAAATACTCTCGCGTCATGAGGATGTACTTGATGAGGTCAATGTCGAGAACAAGGCTTCCTGTGGCCCTCTCTCGGATAACCAGTCGGGTGTCACTTCCTTTGATCAGACGTAGAGTGTTCATCTCGGCTCGGGCTATGGTGTAATCCTCTCCTTGGCTGTCCTGTCCGCTCTCATAGTCTGAGAGGTTGGCAGTTTCTATGAAGTAGGCTCCGTATTTGACGATATCGTCCTGCAGCAGGTTCTGGTCATATGCCATGCGGCCGTTTGCAGAGTGGATCTCGAAGGTAAATGTGTCACCCTTGATCGAATTGCCTTTGAAGTCGTGAAGGACCACCACAAAATTATTGTTGACCTTTTTCATTGAGGCAGTATGCAGCTGATAGATATGAGGTTTTACCTCGATGTCTTCTATCATTCCGTGCCACAGAGGGTGGAGATACTGGTTCTGTCTGTTTTCCTGATCTCTGTCTACCAGAACTTCAAGGTCTTCCATGACAGACTTGCCAACGGTAAGCTGCGACGAGATATACTTCTCGTCTGCCAGCCCGGTCCAGGCCACAACATTATAGTGGCCTGGCTCAAGCGGCAAGTCCAAAATGAAATCATTCTGCTTCAGAGCGTCGCCTTGCTCGCTGAAAAGGCCGACAAACCTGCCGTCGCTGCTGAAGACAAAAAGGCTGGCATCGTGAACTTCCTCGGCAAAGTGAATTGCGTTGAGGGAACCCACTGCAGAAATGCCCGCGTCTACCTTCAGTTGCACCTGGCAACCCTTTGGACATTCGGTGAGATCGTCCCGAACCCAAGAGCAGCCGATAATCCCAGCGAGCAGGAGGATTAAGGCAAGGTGTCTTGTAATACTCTGAAACATAAATGATTATCTAAACGTTTTTGTGAAATTATCCGAGAACGGCATCCTGTGCGCGTACTACCCAAGGGCGAACGAGGAGAGTTGCCTGGAAATATGACATCTCAGACTCGATCTCGTCTTCTGTAACGGTAGGGACATCATCACCGAGTGATACGATGCCGGTAACGGTAACCTGGTAGTCGTTGTTTCTTACGATTGCATACTCCATGACGCCCATTTCCTGAGGCTTGTTATTGTTGAAGTGACGGATGTAATAGTTGTAGTAGCAGATTCCGTCAACGAAACACTTTGCACCGAATCTCTTGTAGTAGTTAGAGTCGTCTGCGTTTGCTGACAAAGACAGGCCGTTGTGAGCGTTGAGACTCTCGAGAGAGTCGTAGAAGTTGCCTCCGAAATACCAAAGGTTTCCTGATGAGTATGTGCCGGCTGCAATCTTCTCACCGCTCTTTGCGAAATATTTTCCAGCGGCAGGAGTGATCTTTGCTGTGAATGCATAACCTGTAGCGAAAGTCTTGAGCTGGTTGTCCACAAACATTGTATTCTCTGTGCAGTACATTGGTGTAGTGAACGTATTCGCAGCAGGCATGTTGGTGTAAGCCTCAGTTCCGTTGATAGGATTGTAGTAATTGAGTCCGGTTGCGCCCTTTACCTTGACTGCTGTTTCCGGCTCGATCACGTAGTTCTCGGCAGTGATGTCACCGAAAGTGGTTGCATCAGCTGCTGTGCCTACGTGGCGATAGAGATATGCCTTTTGTGTGAGGTTTACAGGCTTGTATGACTGGAGTGTCACAGTAGCGAGCTCGTCGCCTGTGCCGTCGCGCTCTGTCTTTACAGTGAAGTCGTTTGACTCCTTAGTCTTGACAGTGAGCTTTGCGACCATACGCTCCATGAAGAGCTGGATCTGTACAGGATTCTCGAATGTGTTGTATGAATCTACAACTACGTTAGTCTGGCACAGTGTTCCGTCAGCTGCGCGGCTGCTCATTGGAATGCCGTTTACGTCAATATTGTATGTTGTATAGTCATGTGTATACACGCTCTCTGCGAAATTACTTGCAGTAGTTGTGCCTTCAACCATGCTTACCTCGTAGTTGATGGTAGCGTATACAGAGTATGTGCCTGGCTCAAGTTTGGTCGGAACTGTTGTCTTCTTGACGATATTGCCTTCAATGGCTGCCGATGTGATGTCACCTGCCGCGATTGCTACAGTCTTGACATACTTGTTGTTGTCGTCGAAGAAGTAGATGTAAGCATTTTTTACAGTATGCTCTGCATCTGTTCCTACATATACAGCGTCTGAGTTGTAATCAGCCTTTGTCATACCATCTTCAAAGTTGATTGTGTACTGGATGTACACATCTGCCTCATTGGCTTCCTGCTTTCCTGCAGATTCTTTCTGACAGCCTGTGATTGCTGAGAACAGCGCTGCTGCCGCGAATAAAACTGAAAAACGTTTCATGATTTTTGGATTTAGTTGTTAATGATTTTATTTAAGTATTTCTTCAATTCCTTTAAGATTTGCCGCCGCATCCTGGTCTCCGGCTTCAGCCGCTTTCCTGAACCACTCACGGGCCTGTTTCAGGTCTTCCGTAAGGACTTTGACGCAACCTATCGCATTCCATGCGCGGGAGTCATCCTTGTGGGCCATCAGTTTCTTCAGTGCCTCTTCATGCTTGCCTGCGTTGATGTCTGCTATGGCCTCGTTTATTTCCTTTGCCGCGACATCTTCTTTCTCAGAGAACCAGACGCGTATGTAGCACGCATCTCGAAGCTGCGGGTACAGCACATCGCGCATACTTTTGTATGGACGTCCTCCTGCCAATGCGGCAATCTTTGCCTGTCTGTTTTCCTCAGGAGTGTTGTCTATTATGCCGATAATCTCATCTTTATAAGGCATGTCACTTTTTATGACAAGTTCTTTCAGCCCTGCCCAGTCTGTGCCGCCGGCAGTGACGTTGAACATGTCTTCAGCAAATCCGAATTTTCCGATTATGCAGTCCTTGAGAGCCTTTGCACGGCCTGCCGCGAGCTCCAGATTCTTCTTTGCATCGCCTTCGGGTGACGCGTATCCGGCGATGTCGATGGTCTCGAGCTTTGCCAGATCATCTTTGGTCACCAAAGAAATGGCGTCAATGATGTCCTTCAGGGACTTTTCGTTGAAGGAAAATGCCGGATCAAGCTCTGTCTGTGCCAATGGGAAGCGCACTGATACGCCTCTCTGGTCCTTTATGTCGGATCCGACCTTGTTCAGGAACGGATACTCCGGTCTTGCCTGATGAACCTTTGTCACCTTTGGGGCAGTCTTTGCGACAACCGGCATGATGGCAGATCCAATTGTGAAGGATTCCTTTACAGCCAGACATTTCTCTGTGCCGCAGCAGCCCATCCTTATTGCTGACAGACTCAGTTCGTACGATTTCGGCTTTATGGTGTTGTCGTACGGGATGGTTTCGACGAATGTATATGTCTCACCGTTAGTGATGAATACAGGGACTGACGTTCCCTTTCTGTTGAGTCTCGATTTCTGCATCAGGATCTTCTGCTGCTGATGTCCTGCAACATAGAATGGATCGAATCCGATAGCCGCCTCTGTCGCTTTGCCGGGGATCAGCGTGGCTGTGACCATGATCTTCTCACCCTGTCTGACAGCCTTCTGGTCTGCTGTGACCTTGAATGTGACCTTGACATTCTGACCGCATCGTTCTACGCTCTGCTCGGTAATGTTCAGATGATTTTGTCCGGTTGCGCATATTGCCGAAAGAAAAGCAACCAATGATATTGTAAACCTTCTCATCGTTCCCTCCTTATCTGATCATATATATAAATGTAATGCCGGCTTTAGTCGGGGCAAACATGGTCTTATTGAAACTTCCTTCGAGATTGCCGCAGGCGGCGCATCCGTAGCGGTCATAATTAGCGTGGACAACGCCAAGGCCAATGGTCGTCTCAAGGTTCCATCGTCCGCCAAGTACGAATGAATATCCGTATGAGACTCCGGCTTTTACAGCCCAACCTTCGTAGCGGTTGTCTTCAGATATCTTAGGCCAAGGACAGTTGACCCTGCCTACGTTCATTTCACCTCCGCCTGCATGCAGGCCGATGAAATGTCTGTAGAAGCGCTCGCAGAACCAATAGCGGACCTCGCCCTGCCACTGGTAGTGCTTCCACTTCCTGTTTTCCTTGAAAGTGAACGGGTTCAGGCCTCCTCCTATCTCAACAGTCCAATGAGGTGCAAGTCCTACTTCCGCAGATATATTCGGTGACGCTGTGGCCCAATATAATGCATTGGTCTTGACGGCAATGTGCTGCGCCTTTGCTTCATGTAAAGAAGCGAAGGCGAGGACCAGAACGATACACCATGTGAGACAATTATTGATTTTCATCGAACGATTTTTTGCATTTGGATGTAAAGTTATATACAAATTTTACTAATGGCAAACAAAAAACGCGTTTTCTGTGCATTCGGAGGCATATTTTGCCGAATTTGTGGGGGGATGACCTGAATCTCACATTTTCTGGAGTCTCATTTCCACGCCGGCAATGAAACTGCGGCCGGCCATAGAAGCTTCGCTGATGGATTCGTGCCTGGAAACCGGCCCTTTCGTTCATGCCTGTCCACGAAAAGGGCGGTTTTTGTGGATGACGAGCTGCATATGTGTATTCTGTCCACGAAAACGGCTGTTTTTATGGACAGGGGCTCCAAAACGACCGGGATTTTCCGTTGAGCCAAAAATCAAAAAGAAAAATGCAAGTGCTTGATTTTCAGCACTTGCATTTTGTTTGGTACCCGGAGCCGGGATCGAACCGGCACGGATTGCTCCACTGGTGTTTGAGACCAGCGCGTCTACCGATTCCGCCATCCGGGCTGGTTGAAGGTGGTAGACCTTCTGGTTAAGGAGTGCAAATATATTGTAAATTGTCTGAATTATCAACTTTTTCCCGATTAAGTGTATTATTCTGTTGTTTTTTCTGAAATTTATGTAAGTTTGTAATCGCATATCTTCAGGGCAGGGTGAAAATCCCGATCGGCGGTATAGTCCGCGAGCCGAACAGGCACGAGCCGTTGGAATTACGGCACCGACAGTGTTCCTGGCAGCAGTCTGTCACTGCAGGTGGAAGTCCCCATGGACTTTTCCTGTCAGGCATAAGGGTAACCGTAAGGCAGCTGAGTCAGGTCAGTCTGGATGGAAGAAGAGTAAGGTGGGCATAGTGCCTGCCGTTTTGTCCAACGCCTTGAATTGTATGCCATAAGTTACAGTTTAAGGTTTTTTTATTATGAAGAGAAGAGTACTTATGGGCATTGCAATTCTGCTGTCTGCCTCAATTGTGCAGGCAAATGATGCCCCTGTCCAGGACGGACCATTATCCCTTGACCTCCAGCCAGGTCCGATGACCCACACCTCCCAGGGAAATCCCTCATCCCTCGCTGACACCCTCACCCTTCAGGAAGTGACTGTCAGAGCCACATTTTCAGATGTAAGCAATACCCCGCTCCGCCTTAAGACCATAGACAGCGAGACCCTCAAGTCACGTGCTGCCGCTCGTACATATCCCGAACTTCTCAAAGGAGTTCCCGGACTCTATGCAACCTCTGAATCAGGCAGCTACGGTGATGCCAGGCTCAACATCCGCGGCTTCCGTCAGGAAAACATCGCAGTCCTTCTGAACGGGATTCCCATCAGCGGCCTCACCTCCGGCAATATGTTCTGGAACAACTGGATGGGCCTTGCTGATGCGACCTACGCCATCCAGCTTCAGAAAGGAATCGGCAGTTCGATGCTCACAGACGGTTCTGTCGGCGGTTCGGTAAACATCCTTACAGGGTCCACTGCGAAGAAATTCAGCGGAGAAGCAGGAGTCTATGCGTCCCACTTCGGCACTGCCAAAGGTTATGTCAGCCTCAACAGCGGCTTCCTTCCCAAAGGCTGGGGAGTCAACTTCCTGGCATCATATGTCGGCGGAAAAGGTTATGTTGATGCTACAGATGTCAGTGCATTTTCATATATGCTCAATGTCACCAAACGTCTCGGCGAGGCCCACAGCCTTCTGTTCACGGCCCTTGGCTCGCCCGAGCGGCACGACCAGCGCTCTACCCGTCTGAGCTGGGACGAGGTGCGGAAATATGGACGCACCTACAACAAGAACTGGGGATGGCGTGACGGGAAGGCATTCAACCTGAGCCGAAACAATTATTTCAAGCCATATATCACTCTTCAGCACATCTGGGATGGTGAAAGGTTTTCTATGAAGAATTCCGTCTATCTTGCGATAGGTAATGGAGGCGGACGCTGGACTGAGACAAAAGGCAAGCCGATTTCTTCGTTTATCAAGGACGGAATCGTCGACTGGGATGCAGCGCTCAATGCAAATGTGACGGAGGACCGTCCGTCCCTGATGGCATCGTCAGATCCGTTCTCGGCACGCCCGGCTCAGACCGGGACATCCCTTCCTGAGGGGGTGGCCGCAAAGAACATTCTCAGCGACTACATGGCCGGTCACACCCAGACAGGTGCGATAGTGTCAATGGAATACAAGCCGACAGGGCATTGGATCATCGGTGCTGGAGCGCACTATCAGTACTATTCGACTTGGGAATGTGAGCGGATCACGGATCTTCTGGGCGCGGATTACTGGTACGAGGATTATGAGAACAAATCCCTTGCAGGCGAAGCGGGACGCAATCCCTACAAAAGGGTCGGTGACTTTGTCCGTACAGACAACGGAAAGGTGACTCATCACGGAACGTTGTATGCCACAGCTGCTTATCAGTCTGAAAGATTGGCGGCCAACCTCGGTGTCTCGGCATTCGGAAGCGTGAACCGCCGTTGGGACAAGTACAATTATGTCGATGATATTTGGAGCGAGGCAGCCAAGGGGCTCGGTGCAAGCGTCAAAGGTGGAGTGCTCTGGAAGCCAGCGGCAGGGCATAGTCTGTATGTGAACGGCGGCTGGTACAGTCGACTGCCATATCCGAGTGTATGGTTCTCCTCGGGCAACAATGAGGTTACCGAGGGCGTGCGAAATGAGCAGAATATCCTCGGCGAGCTCGGATATCGCTTTGTGTGGAGTCGCGGTGGAGTTGAGCTGACGGGATATGCGGCGTATTGGAAGAATAAGACGATGATGTCCAATCCCTACAAGCAGGCGGATGCAATAGGGGAGACAAAGTATATGGTGACCGGTCTGGATGCTTTCCACTATGGTGTTGAACTGGATGCGTTCTGGAACCTTACCGACTGGATGAAGTTTTCAGCATATGCGTCGATTGGTGACTGGAGGTGGAAGAATGATGTCCAGGCTGTGATATATGATGATTACAGTGATGTCGAGGTGGGAAGGATAAATGTGTATTCGGACGGTCTTCCTGTTGGTGATGCACCTCAGACGCAGGTGGGAGCGCAGCTGGATTTCGATATTCCATATGGTTTCCGTCTTTCTGCAGACTGGCAGTTCAACGACAGGATGTATGCGGATTTCGATCCTGTCACGCGAGTCGACGCGTCTGACAGGGAGGCTTCTTACCGCATCCCCTCATACCATCTTCTGGGTGCTACGCTGAGCTGGTCGAAGTTCTTCAGTTCATGTGCAGGTGCTTCGGGCGGATGTCCCGGCATCGGTCTTACCCTCTTTGCCACAGGTTCCAATCTTCTGGATACAGTATATATAGAACGCGGAAAGGATGGCGCGGCCCATGACCTTGCTACTTTCCGCGGGTACTGGGGATTCGGACGCAATGTCTCTTTCGGCCTTCGCTTCCGTTTCTAGACTGCTGACCCGAATCTTATCCTGAGGTTCTCAAGCCACAGTTCCCTCTCTTCCTGTGAGGCCTGTTTCACCATGCTGAGGCTTATCCATTCGACTTCATCGATGCCGATCTGCCTGAAAGTACCTTTGATGAGATTGCCCTCAAGAGCATTGTTGAAATGTTCGCGGTAGATTTCTGCCGGGGTGTTCATTGTGGATATTACTGTTACTTTTTTGATCGGGAGCCTTGATTTCAGCAGACCTCCCTTCATGTCGTATGCGATGGCCGGGAATATCACCTTGTCAATGAATCCCTTCATCATGGCCGGCATGTTCATCCACCAGATTGGGAATATAAGTACCAGATGTTCAGCCTGTTCTAGTTTTGTCTTATATTTCCTGACCAGAGGGTCCACGTCGTCCAGAGCATCCGGGGTCCCTTTGCCGGCCATTGCGAATGCTTTGAGGTCCTTGGATCTCATCACCGGGTCGAACCCGTCTTTGTCCAGGTGTATGAGACCTGATTGCTGACCACTTTCCTTGAGTCCATGCTGCACGGCTTCAAGAATTGCACGGCAGAAACTGCCTTCGTGCGGGTGATTGAATACGATAAGTGTCGTCATGTTAAATTCGTTTTGTTTTTTCCATATGCAAGACTTTTGCCTTTGCGAGTGGAATTGTTAACTTTGTAAGTTACAACAATCGAAATATGGAGCAGATAAATATATATTCCGGCAAGGAAGTGATAAGCCGGGTGCTGATAGATAATGAGGTGGAGACTCTGGCATCGGTGCTGGATCCGTATAAGAAGGTGTATGCGGTAATGGACAGGTCGGTGGCTATGGATTGCCCGATGTCTCTTGCCATTGCTGAGATACTCAACTCCAAGGGTGCGCCGGGCATGCTCCTGGATGCGTCGGAGCAGGAAAAGACACTTGAGACAGTCATGAAGATCTGCTCTTGGCTTCTTGAGCAGGGTGCGGACAGGGATGCTCTTGTGCTGGCCGTAGGTGGAGGAATAACAACCGATCTGGTGGGCTTTGCGGCGTCTATATATAAGAGGGGAGTGCGCTTTGCATATATGCCGACAACTCTTCTTGCTCAGGTGGATGCGGCAATCGGAGGAAAGACCGGAGTGAATTTCGACAATTATAAGAATATGCTGGG
>JAEIGA010009767.1_pt1 | contig 14532 bp, 8 predicted proteins | sample 9270691 | NCBI WGS metagenome assembly JAEIGA01 (sample SAMN17057246, study PRJNA624740) | gut metagenome | biome: biome; isolation source: fecal sample | host: Bos grunniens | place: China: Xizang | collected 2019 | reverse complement strand
TGATCGTGGATATATTTAATGCTATACCCATCTTCAAGCATATGCATATACTTCAATCGTTCTGCATAGCCATGTTTCTTCCTTTTTTTAGACATAACAAAACCCCGAAAGTTTTTTGTCTAACTTTCGGGGTTCATGTCAATGTCGACCTCGCTTTTTTGTATGAATTTCCGTCTACAGATATGGCTGATAATCAGCTGACTTTGTAAGAACAGAAACTGCATTTGCCTTAACCTCTTCTGAGATAGTTGTAGGCTTATACTTTGATGCGCTCTCCGGTTTCTTAGAGCCAACAGGAGTTAGGACAAGATTTCCTGACTCCTTTGACACCTTATAATCTGTACCAAAGCTAGAACCGTCAGCATAAGTTCCCTTCAAGACAGACTCTGTCACTGTATAAGTACCATTATATAGGTGGTAGCTCGCAGAAGTGAATTTCTGATAGAGAGCAAAGTTTCCATCTGCCATGAAATGGATGTAAACCTCAGCCTGCTCTGCATCCACTCCAGAAGCCTCGATCAAAGCCCACTCACCTGTTACTGTAGAAAGCTCATCCTTCTGGCATGATGAAAGAGTAAGCATCAAAAGTGCTGCTATTGCATAAATTATCTTCTTCATAATATTCCCTCCATTATAGCCATCCGCCATTGCTGCTTACTGACTGATATCTTGAAATGATTGAAACCTCACGGACAACCTCTGTTCCACCCATCACATTGCCACCACCGACACTCTTGCCACCTGCAATAGCCTTGATAGTGAACTTGCCGCTACCGGCAAACATACAGTTGAGCTTAAGTTTTCCGAAAACAATCTCAGATTTAGCCATAAGACCCATAGAGTCCTCAGTATCCTTAGAACAAGTAACTGAGACATAAGTCATATACTCAGACTGCTCTCCCATGACTGGAGCAAGGTCGACAAGAACCTCTTGCTCTGCAGGAATCTGGATGCAAGGGGTTCCATCAATTGCCATAAGAAGTTTCCATGCATCAACATTACCATTACCCATCTTACCTCTATACGAATCAAGGTTGAGAGTTGTTCCCTCAAATGTTCTTGATCCCTCAAGTCTGCTGTTAAGGTCTGTAGTAGATGTGCATAGAAGAGATCTGAACTCATTTACAGTGTAAGTCTTGCCAAGCTTCAAGGCATACGAAAGACCAAGAGCGGCAACACCACTTACATGCGGACAAGCCATAGAAGTACCATGCTTATATCCATAATCTCCACCAAACTCTACAGGAACAGTAGAAAGGACACCTGTTGCAACAACATAAGAAGTAAGCTCACCACCTGGTGCGGAAATGTTTGAACCTGGACCATAGTTTGAATAAGGAACAGGAAGACCATCGATTCCAGTTGCAGTAACACTTACAATCTCATGATGGGCAGCAGGATATGCAGAATATGGAAGAGCATCATTACCAGCCGCCATGATTACTAGACCTCCCTTAAGAGCATCACAACCATGCGCTGTATCAATAAAATACTTGAAAGCCTGATACTCAAGAGCATAATCAGTCTCATACTGCTTGTCAGAAGTAACTGTACCACCAGCGAAACCGAATGAACCCTGAATGATTGAAGCTCCATTATCAGCAGCATATCTTGCAGCCTGAGCGATCTGAAGAGTTGTACCACCTCTATCACCTGACATGATCTGGCAAGACATGATTCTTACACCATCCTTATTACCGGTACCTCCAGCAATACCAGAAACACCGATACCATTATTATTGACAGCAGCGATAGTTCCTGCTACGTGTGTACCATGACCAGTATCACCCTCTACGGCCCATGTGATATCTGCCTTCTTGGTGACGAAATTATAACCGTAGATATCATCCACAAAGCCATTCTTATCATCATCCACGCCTGGTTTTCCGTTCAACTCCTGCTCATTCACCCACATATTGTCAGCAAGGTCAGGATGGCTATACTTGACTCCGGCATCAAGAACTGCAACAACCACTCTTGGATCGCCGGCAGTAAGTTTCCATGCATCCTTGACATTGATGTCATTTCCAGCAACAGCACTTGTATGAAGACCCTTGTCACCAAGATTGACATAATGCCACTGATTCAAGAAATATGGGTCATTGAACTCAGGAGAGTAAGACTCATAAGCCTTTGTTGCAACTGCAGGTTTAGCAACAAGATAGGTATCATCCTGAATACCCTTAGAATGGATAGTGTTATACTGAAGGTTCTTCACCTGAGCAAACTCAGCAAGTCTTGCTGCCTCCTTCTCAAGGCTCACGCCCTTCTCAAGTTCAACAGCATACCACTTGTCAAGACCATACTTTGCAAGTTTAGCCTCATCTCCACCCATAGCAGGGAAAATGCGAGAATAAGAGACCACACCCATCTGGTCAAACACATCCTCAAGACCTTCAGCCTTATCCATATAAAGAAGCAGAACATCATCCTCCGCTCCCTTAGGCGAGTTCAAGGCCTTCGTAGCAAGAGCACCCTGAACAGGAACGTGCTGCTCCTGCAGAGCCTCCGCACATCCTGCCAATAGAAGACAGGATGCCGAGAACATCGCTATATTCTTAATATACTTTTTCATTTCCACTAAAGATTCTTCTTAAATGTTACATCAGCAGGATTAAAAGTCTGGCCTTCAGCTGCAACAGCCTCAAAGCTTGATGCTCTTAGACCTGCCTCTGAGACGATGATAGAAGTGAAGTCAAGTTTGCTTGAAACCGCTCCTCTGTTCGCAATAATACCATCGATGATAGACTTGATTCTTCCCTCCTCAGTCTCAACACAGTTACCCTCGTATGGAGAATAGAACTTATGAGCTGCAAGATTGATCTCACCAGTTGTCAATGTAGCAGGATCAGCCTTACCACTGTCATCAACTGCAGGGTCAACAAGAAGGATATCAGCAAATGACACAAAGTAACCAAGACCCTTGGTCATCGCCTTATCGGTATAACCGTATAGACCAATTGCATTGAACTGAGCATCGATATACATTCCGGCATCAACAAAGGCAACATATCCCTCCTTCACAAAACCTCCTACAAGAAGACCGGCACCAGTAGTTGAACGACCATCAGTAGTAGTGAACAGAGTCTGAAGATACACCTCAAAGCCCTCCCACTCAAATGGTTGGAAGTAGTTTGTCAATGAGTAGATGAATCCCTTATAATAATCGAAGATCACTGCATCATCATCTGACTTGAAACCCTCGATACTTGCCATTCCTGTAGAGAACAGACCCTTGATGTCAATATAGTCATCAGTCTTCTCATTAGGCATGTACTCGCTATCCTGGATTGTAACCTTACCAAGATACTCTCTCTGACCTACAGTCTTGAAGTTATCGACAGCATAGTAGTTCCAATCCTTGAAATAAGAATCAAGAGATGGCTGCTCAGCAATGAAATCATTCTTAGTGAAGTTAGAGTAGATCTCATTATATACTCCCTCTGTTGTAGTGCTATACTCCTTGATTACAGAATCATATCCATTAGAAGCATATAGAATCATATAATATGTAGAACCTGGAGCAAGTCTTGGCTGAGCACCGCTATAATTATAACTGTTTATCATATCAAGAACCTCAGGATCCACGCTTGGATTTGACATCAAGAAGTCAATACACTCATCATAACGATTCTTATAGTCAACCTCCTTGAAGATACCGATCTTGACGTCTGTAAGATCCTTACCTGTCACATAGATATGAACAGAGTTCTCAGCAGTCACGCCCTGATCGGCATACTTATCTGAAGTATAGATATCGCCATGAACAACAACCTGCTTAGAGTTATCTCCCTCTGCAAGGTAGTTGCAGTTAGAATAAGCGAAGTCCTTGTAATTACCATCCTTATCATAAGAAGCGGCAATAACAGTATACTCGCCAGTCTCTGGCATATTCAGATAGTATAGACCCTCTTTTGTGATTGTAACAACATCTTTAGCTGCAGAAGCAGAAGTTCCAAGCAAAGAAGCCTGAGTCTCAGAATCAAAGGCATTCACCTTACCCTCAAACACAGCATACTTGATTGTTGCCACATCTGCAGCCATTGTGAACTTTGCAGGAATACCCTTACCCTTCTCAGTAAGACCAGTAGTTACAGAGATCGAATAGTCATACACTCTGTGACCAGGAAGGATGAGTCTGAAGTAATCATTCTCGACATATCCATATAGAGAATAATCAAAACCCCAGATAAGCGATCCGGCAGGGAAGGTGATCACACCATCCTCAAGAGTTCCATACACATCACCTGTCTGTCCGCCAAGGGTAGTGACAGCAAGATCGCACTTGTTCACATTTGAACAGACAACAAACTTACCGTAACCAGGCCAGTTCACTCCGATCTCCTGAGCATCCATCCACACCTTGTTAGGAACAGAAGCATCAATAATGATGTTCTGGGTATATAGAGTAGATGCATAGCTGCTCTGGAAATCATTGAAAAGCGTCTGCATATAAGCATTTGTGTAAGGCTTCTTGATTCTATATACACCTGGTCTATCAGCGCGCTCCTCAACCTCAACCTCAGTATCAGCAGGAAGGCCCAATGTGAAAGCATAAGAAACTACACCATCTCTAAAGAGACCCTTAGACGAGCCGTTCTTTGTAACCTTGTTCCATTTTACAACAGAAATTTCAAATGCAAGGTCAATAGACTTGTCAGAGTATTTTGAGTAATACTGTGGATCATCGATTGACAAAGAGAAAGGATAAGTCTTTCCTGTCTCCACGCGTGAGTACTTGACCTTGAAGGTAGTCTCTTTCTGGCCAGCCTCAAAAGCGATAGGTTCCACATCATAAACCTCAGAATCATCTGAGATCTTCACAGGTACAATGATGTCATCAGCATCATTTGTTCTTCTTACAGTAAATGTCCATGACTTCACGTCAGAAGGATCAATCTCACCAGGTACGGCCTGCTCTGGGAAATAAACTCCATAGCAGTTAGCCTCATCAGGCTCACCCACTGAAACAGCCTCCTGGCAAGAAACAAGACCAAGAGTCAAAACTGCAAGAACTGTATAAATGAAATATTTGATATTCTTCATATTAACATCCTCCTATATTAGTTCTTCCAAAGAGGAATAAGTCCAGATGGGTCTGGATTGTTAGTACTCTCATCAATTGCAGTATTTGACTGAGCCTCAAGACGAGTGATGACGATATTCCACTGAGGAGAACGTCCCACACAGTTTAGTCTCATATCCGCAGAGTGGTTAGTTCCCACATAACCTCTTGTGATGCCCTGGTCGAGACGTTTATAATCATAGAAGAGGATACCCTCACCCCAGAACTCAACTCTCTTCTGGAACATCATCTCTGAGATAAACTTCTCAAGATCGCCAGTCTTAGCTGTACAGTCATAACTTCCGTCAAGGATACGGGTCTTCATGAACTCGTTAAGTAGAGTACGTGCCTTTGGAAGATTTCCCATCTGTGCGTATGCCTCAATCTCAATGAAGTACATCTCCTCGATACGCATCATTACGTGGTCAGCACAACCTCCTACCTTATAGTCAGTCACCTCGCCCTGAGCCGGACGGAACTTCAAAGACTGATAGCTCATAGCTGGCGGAAGTCCGATTGAAGGATCGCCATTAAGGAAAGCCTGCTTATCCGCTGCACTTCCGGCAAACTTGTAAGCATAGTAGTTCTCCATCTCCGGATCAAGCCAAGAGTGCTTTCTGAAGTCCTTGTCGCTGATAAGGTGGTAAAGGCTTCTGTTGATTGCAACGTGAGTCAATGGAGCATATCCCCAGGTTGCCTCTGTAGAAGCATGAGCGATGAAGGTAAGAAGGTTACCAGCAACCTCACTTGCAAGAGGAAGTCCCCAGATCCACGAGTTGTTTGCAGCTCCGTTGTTGAATCCGTTTGAAGGATCCTCCCACTGATTCTGAGTCAAGACAGAATAACCACCCTCATTGATAAGCATTCTGGCATAATCTGCAGCCTTTTGATAAGCCTCCTTGCTATCTCCCTTACCTGGGAACTCAGCATAAAGTGAACCTAGTTCAAGATAAGTTCTTGCCATAAGTCCATATACTGCATCTACACCTGGAGTAGTGTAGACCTGAGCCTTTCCCTTCAAGATTTTCTCTGCAGCCTCAAGATCCTTAAGGATGAAGGCATACAACTCGTCAAAAGGCAGACGCTTATTGAACTTAGAATCCTCCTCTGTTGTTGTCTCTGTAACAAGAGGAACAGTCAGTTCCTTAATTGCCTCAGAGATAGGAAGAAGGTCATTCTCGCGAGGAAGGTAAAGTCTGGCAAGATCAAGATAGAAATTTGCTCTATAAGCCTTTGCTGTACCAAGAGCAAGAAGCTCTGAAGCAGAAGCTGTCTCTTCATTAACAAGAGCGATAACATCATTCGCTCCCTTGATCCACTGGTAGTAACCATCCCAGAAATAACCACAATAAATATAGTCACGACCCATGTGCTGATTCATAGCCTGCTGGCCGAACCAGTTATAACCTGGGTTGGAAGGTGTAGCCATATCCTCAAGCATAAACTCTGTCATCAGGTGCATTGCACCGATTCCGAAGTCGCTGTGAATACCATATTTACTTGCATATCCGACTGCTCCCGAAGACATCATTGAAACAGGGATTGCATTAAGCATATTCTGAAGAGCACCCTCAGTTGCCTGCACCTGCTCTGAAGTAAGAGTACTTCCCTCTGGGAAAGTCTCCTCAATACAGCCAGTTGCCAGCGAGACTGCTGCAAGAATGCTTATTGATTTAAACAATATCTTTTTCATAATATATCCGAGATTTAGAATGTAAGACTGATACCTCCTGAAATTGTTCTGATAGGAGATGCCATAGCTGAGCTAGTCGCACCTGTCAAGCTCTGACGAGGGTCAAGACCCTGTCTGTATGAACAATACCAGATATTGTCACAAGTCAGGTAAAGTCTGATCTTGCTGATAGTAGCCTTGTTCACAAGGGCTGCTGGCAAAGTATAACCGATCTGAGCGTTCTGGAAGTTAAGGTAACTTGCAGGAACAAGGAAGCGGTCAGATGTAGCAGATGTGTAAAGGTCTCCATACTGGAATCTTGGCATAGTCGCTGAAGGATTCTCTGGAGTCCATGCGTTCTTCACATCCTTGTGGTAGTTCTGGTATGAAGTTGCTGTTGGAGAAGAAACCAAAGCAGCATAACCAGAGTCATAAGTCAAGCCACCCAAAGAATAAGTGAACTGAACACTTACATCAAAACCATAGAAAGAAAGGTTTGTACCAAATCCTCCGTATAGGTATGGATAAGGATTTCCGCTCAAATACTTAGTTGCACTACTATAGTCTGAAGTTGTAGACTTGCTGATATTGCCATTGGCATCCTTCACATCAACATACCAAAGTGACTCTCCTGTCTTCTGATCCACTCCAGCATACTGCTGCATGTAGAAAGTATTCAAAGGAAGACCCTCTCCGATGAAGGTTGTTCCGGAAGCATAACCCTTATATCCCTGAACCTCAGTAGTCTTACGCTCTGAAGGAAGCATAGTGATCTTATTTGTGTAGTGAGTGAAGTTGAAATAAAGATCCCAATTGAAGTTCTCACGACGCATAAGATTAGCATTGATATCAAACTCAACTCCTGAGTTTCTCATATCTCCGATATTGTCATAATATCCGTTGTAACCCATAGAGGTTGCAAGAGAGAAGAAGAAGAGCATATCTGAAGTCTTTCTGTAGAAGTACTCAGCAGAACCTGAAATCTTGCCACGGAAGAAGTCATAGTCAACTCCGGCATTGAAGTTAGTGTTTGTCTCCCAGGTGATATCCTTGTTACCCTTCACTGCAAATGGAGTAGCGATCTCACCGTTGCTGTTCACGATCTGGTATGTATCTGTGTAAAGATAGCTTCCGATATTGTCATTACCCTGAGAACCGACAGAAGCCTTAAGCTTAAGCATATCGATCCATCTTGCGTTGAACCAAGGCTCATCGTTGATGATCCAACCTCCTCCCAAAGACCAGAAGTTACCCCAACGGTTGTCCGGATGGAACTTTGATGATGCGTCGCGACGATATGAAGCGCTGACGAAAATCTTGTTCATATAGTCATACTGAACTCTTGAAAGGAAACCCTCATTGTTGTAAAGTCCCTTAGAAGAAGATGATGACTGACCGTCGATGATAGCTCCATCAAGCTCAAGGTTGTTGATAGAGAACATCTTTGAACGTGTAGCAGAAAGAGATACTCCTGAGTTTCTGTAAGTCTCATGTCCCACAAGGGCAGAAACTGTATGAACTCCAGCGAAAGTCTTGTTATAGTTAAGAAGCTGCTGCATGTTCACATAGAAGCTTCTTGCGTGGCTCTTGCTGATAAGACCACCATTCGCAGCGAACTGTCCGTAGTACATGTTCTGCATTGAAGTTGTACGTGTCTCGTCGAGTCCGACTCCGACGTTGAATGTGAACTTGAAGTCGTTAAGGAAGCTTACCTCAGCGAATCCTGTTCCATTGAATGCGTTACCCTCAGAATTGTTCACATTAAGGGTCGATCCCTGAAGGGCATTGGCATTAGGTTGAGGAAGACGGTTCTGACCTGCGTTCGATCCATCACCATAGTCGTACATCTTATAGCCGTACTTGTCATACTTGATGTTTCCCTGAGCGTCGCGGATGTACACAGGGTAGATCGAAGGCATGCTGGTTGCAAATGCGAAGACGTTTGCTGTCGAGCCTGATGATCCCTCTCCTGAGTTTCCGTTATCCCAGTTGAAGTTTGTGTAACCGGCGTTCATTCCGAGCTTAAGCCACTTCTTTGCCTGGTAGTCAGCCTTTAGTCGTGCTGTGTAGCGGTACATATCCTCACCCTCGATGATACCCTTGTTGTTAAGGTAACCGAACGATGCGAAGAATGTCATCTTTTCACTTGATCCTGATGCACTTACGTTATACTCCTGACGTAGCGACTGGCGGTAGGTCTCCTTCATCCAGTCGTCCGCTGTAACGAAGAGTTCCTCTCCATTGTACCACACATGGCGGCCAAGAGTCGCATTAGGATTAAGCTTACCGTTGCGGCCGATAAGGTTCTCACCCTGAGGAATTGTATAGACGTTGTAACCAAGACCTCCCACATACTCACCTCCTGGCTGAGAGAGAAGGCTTCGGTTGGCATAGTCACCAGCCTGGCCGTGCGACATTCCCTGAGCCTGTCTGTAATATGCATAAAGAGCAGCATAATGAGTCTCATAGTACTGGCCTGGGTCAGTGATGTAGTCATAACTCTTGAGAGCCTTTGTGTTAAGTCCCCATTTTGCGTCCACGTTGATCACAGCATCTCCGGACTTGGCCTTCTTTGTTGTGATCATGATGACTCCGTTGGCACCTCGAGCACCATAGAGCGCATTTGAAGCGGCATCCTTAAGGACTGTCATCGACTCGATATCACTAGAGTTGATATTATTCATATCACCTGAGTAAGGAACACCATCCACAATATACAAAGGCGCAGAGCCTGCGTTGATTGAGCTGACTCCACGGATCTGAATTGTTGGCGAAGCGCCTAGTGAACCTGATGCAGTTGTCATCTGCACACCGGCAACGTGGCCCTCAAGTGCACGAGTGACATCTGATGTCTGAATCTTTGCAATGTCATCGGATTTGACAACTGTCGCCGAACCCGTGAAAGATTCCTTAGTAGCCGTACCGAAGGCTACAACGATTGTTTCTTCAAGCTGCTGAGTATCTGGCATAAGAACAATCTCATGCTGTGCTTTACCGGCAACTGCAACCTCTACTGTAACATAACCGATTGAAGAGAAGATAAGGACTCCGTCAGATGGTACCTCGATCGAGAACTTTCCGTCAAGGTCTGAGTTTCCTCCTGTCATTGTTCCCTTCAACTGGATAGAAGCAAAAGGTACAGACTCTCCTGTAGCACCGTCAGTGACTGTTCCTGTGACTGTCATAGGCTTCTGCGCGAAGGCTAATGTAAACGACAGCAGACTCAACAGAACGGTAAGAAAAAGTTTGTTTTTCTTCATTAGTTGAAAGTTTATAAATAATTACTAGATTTTTATCTTTGATAAAAGCGCGCAAATTTCGGTATTTTTTATCGATTTTGCAAACATAAAAAATCAGCAAAAACAATTGCCGCCATAGCCTCAACTACAGCCGGCGTCCTTAGTGCAAAACACACATCATGTCTTCCTCTTCCAGCGAGATTCTCCATCTGACCGGACTTGAAATTATACGTATTCTGCTCTTTTCTTATGGTTGAAGTAGGTTTGAAGGCCAGTCTGAACACTATCTGGTTTCCATTGGAAATTCCACCGTTCACTCCCCCAGCACCATTCGTAGAAGTCTCTCCCTTCTCATTGACAATCATATCATTATGCTCAGAACCCTTCATACCGGCTGCTGCAAATCCATCGCCAAACTCCACACCCCTCACTCCTGGAACAGCAAACATAGCATGCGCCATTACAGACTCCACACTATCAAAAAAAGGTTCACCAAGACCGGCAGGAAGACCATCAGTCCTGCACTCCACCACAGCGCCAAGAGAATCCCCCTCAGCAATGGCTTCATCAAGCATGGCAGACCATCTCAGCTCATCCTTCTCCCCTCCTAGCTCCACCAGCTTCGCCTCAAGGCTCACACCCGAAAGCACCTTCTTCGCCACAACACCTGCAGCAACGACAGCAGCTGTCAGCCTGCCTGAGAAATGTCCGCCACCACGCGGATCATTGAAACCAGAGAACTTCACAGCCCCGGTCAAGTCCGCATGACCAGGACGCGGATGGTCCACAAACTGTGAATAATCCTCCGAACGCACATTCTCATTCGCAAAAAGGATGGTCAAAGGAGCACCCGTCGTCTTCCCTTTGAACACTCCGCTCACAAGCACAGGAACATCAGCCTCAGTGCGGGGAGTCGTGCCCTTCGCCCCGCTCTTGCGTCTGGCAATATCAGCTGTAAAATCCTCAACGGACAATTCAATTCCAGCAGGTACTCCATCTATCACAGCACCTATCTTCTCACCGTGTGACTCTCCGAAAACAGAGACTCTAAACACTCTGCCAAATGTATTCATATCAAATAGTTACATTAGTTTCTCAAAAAGTTCATGGAACTGAGGGAAGGACTTCTCCACACAGACCATATCGTCAATTTCAATAGGCGAATCAGCACCCAAAGAAGCAACTCTCAAGGCCATCACCATCCTATGGTCGTGGCAAGAAGTATACTGCCCTCCCTTAAGCAGGCGGCCATTCAAAAGCCTTGCCTGAAGCGACTCACCCTCAACCACAAGAGTATCATCTTCAATGTTTACCTTAACTCCCATCTGAGTCAGCATATTCACAATTGCCTCTGCCCTGTTGCTCTCCTTATGGACAAGCCTTGACACTCCTGATATCCTGCTTGTTCCACAACAGAAAGCTGCCAAGACAGAAATGATCGGGAAGAGATCCGGACAGTTCACAGCATCCACCTCAAACGCATTCAGCGGAGCCCTCTGCACAAGAATCTCCCCATCCTTTCCATCCAGCTGAGACAGGCTCGCGCCGGCCTCCATCAAGATGTCCATAATGCTCAGGTCAGCCTGAAGCGAAGTAGTGTCAAGCCCCTTGAGAGAGAGTTTTCCAAAGACCGCTCCAGCCACCAGGAAGTTCGCCGCAGCACTCCAGTCCCCCTCAAGATATAAATTGGCAGGCTTAAAGCTCTGCCCAGGCTTCACCTTGAAAATCAACTCATTACACAAGGCCCAATCTCCCCCGGACTCAATAAAATCCCTGCCGCCAAGCATATCATTAGCCACCCTTATTCCAAACCTCTTCATCACATCCAAAGTAATGAACATATATGGAATACTCTTTGGTTCCACCACAGAAATCGTAGTATGCTTCTCAGACAACGGAGTCGCCATCAAAAGACCTGTAATCAACTGAGAACCATGCTTTCCCGACACCTGCACCTTACCAGCCGAAAGCGGTCCTCTCACAGTCACAGGAATCACACAATCCTCAGGCACCTCAACTCCGAAAGACGACATAATCGCCCCCGCCCCCTTCAGTGGCCTTGATAGCAAAGTCTTCTCGCCAGTCAAGGTCACAAGACCCTTCGCAAGCTGAGCAGCAAGAGGCATCATCATCCTCGTCAAAAGCCCCGACTCCCCCACATGAAGAGTCTCAAGGTTCATCGAAGCAGCCTTCGCCCCCACTCCCTGAATCTTCACAGTACTTCCATCCACATCCACAGTCGCACCAAGGGAACGCGCCACAGCCAGTGCAGACTCATTATCTCCGCAAGGCGAATAGCCAGTCAGTACCGACTCCCCGTCAGCAAGAGCCGCAGCAACAACAGCACGTTGAGCAAAACTCTTCGAACAAGGCATAGTCAAAGACTCATCACAACCAGCAAAACTAAAGTCTCCATACAAGGCCTCCCTCATCTCATCCTGGGTCCACTGCCCGGGAGCAGTAGCCTCCTCATCAGTCAAGGCAGCGTAAGTATAAGGAGCACCCTTAGCCAGACAGTCCATCCGCGACTGACGTCCAAGTTCACCCATACAGAAGGCAATCAGACGTCCCGGCTTCTCACACCTGTCATACAGAGCCATCACGGTCTCCACATCCTCAGGGGAGTTTGCCGTAGTGACAATCTTCACCACATCAGCTCCGTGATAGAGACACTTGTTCATTATATCCGTAAGTTCATCCAAAGACGGAGTCATCTCAAAATTGTGGTACGAACGGATAAAGACCGCCCCATTCTCATGAGCAGCAGCCCTTACAGCCTTACTCATCTGCTTCGGAGCCTCAATCTCAACATCCACATACTTAGCACCCGCCTCAGCCGCAACCTCCAGTTTCTGCTGCACCTTCATCAAAGGAAGGTCCCCTAGCCTGCATGTGGCCACAAGAGGCACATCAGAGGCAAAAACCTCAGCAATCTGAGAAAGCGAAAGCCTGCACTTATCCAGTCTGACTTCTGCCATTTCACAAGTCTCAAGAACCTGAAGAAGTTCCTTGAAATCCTTGTTCTGTATACTTGTACAAATCATAGTTGTTATTTCTTAAGAAGTTCCACTGCCTTCTCCACTGTCATATCTTCAATAACGGTCTTTCCAATTGACTCGATAAGCACAAAATGAACAATATCACCTTCCGCCTTCTTATCCTTCTTCATATAGGCAGCCATCTCTTCGATAGTGAAAGGACAGTCAGTTACCAGTCCCGCCTTTGCAAAGTCCTCAACCAGTACAGTCTCCAACTCAGTTGAATATAGACTGTCGGATAGTCTCGCTGCCAGGATAATACCCATGGCAACAGCCTCTCCATGACTGATGGAGATATCTTTCTTATGTGCCAAAGCCTCGATTGCGTGCGCGAAGGTGTGTCCAAGATTAAGATGCCTTCTCTCCCCCGACTCATAAAGGTCGCGTGATACTACGCCGGCCTTCACCTTCGCCGCATTTGCGATGAGGGTGGTGAGTTTCTGCTTCAGTTCTGGAGTCGAGACCTTGCCTTCGAGTGATGCGATCTGATGAAGAGTTGTGATGGCCTTGATGTAGTTGCCTCCGTCCTCGATGATGAAGGTCTTTAGAAGTTCAGCCGCTCCGGACAGGAAGTCTCTGCGCGGGAGGGTGTCAAGAACTTCGGAGGAGATGAAGGTGAATTCTGGTTGACGGATGATGCCCAGGATGTTCTTACATCCGGCGAAGTTCACTCCTGTCTTTCCACCGATTGCTGCGTCCACCTGAGCGAGGAAAGTTGTGGGAACGTATGCGCATTTGATTCCGCGCATGTAGATTGCTGCCGCAAAACCTGCGATGTCTGTTGTGATACCGCCACCTATGGCCAGCACAAGAGAGGATCTGTCCAGACCGTTCTCCAAGAAAAAGGAAGTCAGATCCAGAACAGTATCCATGCTTTTTGCCGCCTCGGATATATCAAGCACCTTCATCGGCCATCTCTGCGAAAGTTTGTCCACGAGGGCCTGCACAGGTGTTTTAGAGTCGGCATCCTGCTGAGACTGCCCAGAAATGAGATTGCCGTCAACTACCAGAGCGATACTTTTGTAAGGCTCCAGACAATCAATAATTGAGGAAAGATTTTCCGTTATATATATTCTATCCATCCTACAAAGATATGGAGAAAAAGTCAAAAAAAAGTTTGTAAATTCAACAAATTACCATACCTTTGCAGACCTATTGAAAAAATGTCTACGCGACAACTAATCCATGCCCGGATGGCGGAATCGGTAGACGCGCTGGTCTCAAACACCAGTGGAGCAATCCGTGCCGGTTCGACCCCGGCTCCGGGTACACGTAAATGGCCTACAGATACCTGTAGGCCATTTTTATATAAGATTTTCCCCACATTTTCCCCACATCTGACAATTATCTTACATCAGGGGCATAAAAATTTTGAGGATCTCGAAGAGTCCGAAAAGGGCAAGTGCCGCTTTAATAAGGTGTGATGTCGAGGCTTAAATGTATTGTAAAAGACTGTATTTACCCCCCCCATTTACTTTGATGTTATGGAATTTTTTGTATACCTTTGATGTTCAAAGT
>JAEIGA010009766.1_pt1 | contig 14532 bp, 8 predicted proteins | sample 9270691 | NCBI WGS metagenome assembly JAEIGA01 (sample SAMN17057246, study PRJNA624740) | gut metagenome | biome: biome; isolation source: fecal sample | host: Bos grunniens | place: China: Xizang | collected 2019 | reverse complement strand
ATTTTCGCGTCAGCGGAGGGAGAAGATTGCGAGAGTAAAGAGGGGGTGCGGGAGAGAAAGAGAGGGACTGAACGCGGGCAGGGACCCCACTGCATAGGAGAGTGGGTTAATGTTTGAATGTTAGAATGGTTGATTGTTGCATAACTGTTAAACTGTCAAACTATCCAACTGTAAAACTTGCCAACTTGCTAAGCGCAAGAGAAGTTTGCAAGTAGAGTCAGTTTGGCAGTTTGCGAGTTTGACAGTCCCTTGTGTCAAGGGCTCATGTTACTTTGCTTTTTTTGGTATAATATCGGCTTGAAAAAGTCGCAGATATAAACAGAGGAGAAATATGTTAGACGCGAAATGGTTGAAAGCTAGAGCCGAACAGGTGCGCAAGGCGGATTTTATAGACCCGGATCTTTACAGAAAGTATAATGTGAAAAGGGGTCTTAGAAATTCCGACGGAACAGGCGTTTTGGTCGGCCTTACGACAATCGGCAATGTCCATGGGTATGTTATGGACGAGGGTGAGCGTCGCGCTATTCCAGGTGAACTTTACTATCGCGGCATCAACGTGAAAGATATCGTCGCTGCTGATAAAAGAGAACATCGTTTTGGTTACGAGGAGACGGCCTATCTTCTTTTATTCGGAGATCTGCCCAATGCGCGTGAGCTTGTAGACTGGAAGAACATGCTTGGCCATTATCGCAGGCTTTCCGACGGTTTTAAAGAAAACGCCATTATGCGCAATCCTTCAAAGGATATCATGAACGCCATCGCAAGAGCCATCCTTTTCGCGTATGCGTTTGATGAAGGGGATACACCTAACGATATTTCCATTGAAAAGTGCCTCTCCCAGTCGATAGAAATGATAGCGGCGATTCCGACGATAGCCGCGTATGCGTATCAGGCGAAATTGCATTATCATAAAGGCGGCTCGCTTATGATTCGCAATCCCGATCCGAAGAAATCGACGGCCGAAAACATCCTCTCTCTCATCCGCGAAGACGGCAGAGTTACGAAGATAGAGGCCGAAACGCTGGATCTTGCGCTTGTTCTTCACGCGGAACACGGCGGCGGAAACAACTCTTCGTTTACGACGCATGTCGTGACGTCTTCTTTTACCGACATCTATTCTTCTCTCGCCGCCTCCGTTCTTTCGTTGAAGGGTTCGCGTCATGGCGGCGCTAATCTGCGTGTCATGCGCCAGATGCAGGAGATAAAGGAAAATGTCAAAGATTGGACTAACGAGAAAGAGGTCGAGGCGTATTTGGCTAAAATCGCCGACCGCAAGGCCGGTGATCGCTCAGGTCTTATCTATGGTCTTGGGCATGCGGTCTATACGATAAGCGATCCGCGCGCGCAAATGTTGAAGTCGAAAGCCTTGCGTCTTGCGCGCGAGAAAGGGCGTGAAGATGAAATGCGGCTTTATCAGTATATCGAAGAGCTTGGGCCTGGAATCATCAAATCTCGTCACCCGAGAGCTGAGGATGTATGCGCAAACGTCGATTTGTATTCTGGTTTCGTTTACGATATGATGGGCATTCCTAAAGATCTCTACACGCCGCTTTTCGCAGTCGCCAGATGCGTCAGCTGGTGCGCCCACCGTATGGAGGAGCTTATCAACGCAGGTCCCATAATCCGTCCTGCATATAAGCCTATCTTCCATCCCAAAGAATATGTCGCGCTTGCCGATCGGGGTTGATGTTCTCTGCACATAATGGAGTTTTCTGTGTCGGGAGGGATAACGGAGTCAACTGTTGATGAAATCAAATCGAGAGTGGAACTTTCTGATTTGATTTCGTCGTACGGTGTTCAGATTCGTATCGCAGGGTCTTCTAAAAAAGCCTGCTGTCCTTTTCATAATGAGAAAACCCCAAGTTTCGTCATCAACGATTCAAAAGGTTTCTACCATTGTTTCGGTTGCGGCGAGTCTGGCGACGTTATAAAGTTCGTTCAGAAAATGGACGGTCTTACGTTTGTCGAGGCCGTTAAAAAACTGGCCGATCAATGCGGAATAACCGTTGAGGCGAATGAAAAGCCGGAAGATAAGAAAAGAAAACGCCTCTACGCTCTGATGGCGGAACTCGCGCAGTTTTACAGGCGCTGTCTTTTAAAGACAAAAGAAGCTGAGATAGCAAGAGAATACCTGAAAAAAAGAGATCTTGGCGACGATGTGCAGGAAGCTTTTCTGATCGGATATGCGCCGCTTGGGATTGTAAATATTTTGAAATGGGCCGAGAAGTACGGCTATACGGTTGACGAACTTGAAAGCGCGGGGGTTGTGAAAGCCGCCTCGGGGCCTCACGATAAACCTTTTCACCGTTTTGGCGGCAGACTCATGTTCGCGGTGAAGGATAAACGCGCCCGCGTCGTCGCTTTTTCAGGGCGGCAGCTTGTCGAAAGCAAAAATTCCGGCAAATACGTAAATTCTCCCGAAACGGCTATTTTCAAGAAGTCGAACGTTCTTTTCGGGTTTGACAAGGCCGCGGGCAATATTACAAAAAGTCCACATCATGAAGCGATTGTCTGTGAGGGGCAGATCGATACGATAAGATTGCATGCCTCTGGCTTTCCCGTGGCCGTAGCTTCTCAGGGGACTGCTTTTACGCAGTCGCATGTGGCGATGCTTACGAAGGCGGCCGATCAGGTTACGCTTGTTTTTGATGATGATGCAGCCGGGCGCAAGGCGGCGATACGCACAGCGAGACTCTTTCTCGAAGCAGAGACGCCTGTCAGGGTCGTAACACTGCCGGAGGGGGAAGACCCTGATTCGTTCCTGCGCAAATACGGCAGGGATGATTTTGCGAAACTTCTTGATAACGCCAAGTCCATAATCGAATATCAGGTGTTGATTGAGCGATCTAAAGAGCGCAACCCCCAGTCTCTTGACGCGGTGGCCAGAATTTCCCGTTCGGTGATTGAGACTATAGCCCAATCGAAGAGCGCTGTTTTACGCGCTTCCATGGTCAATGAGGCGGCCAAACTTCTTAATCTGCCTGCGGTTGCGATTTCCGAGGAACTGCAAAACTTTATCTCCCGTCAGAATTTTCAGTCTAAATCAACTGTCCGGGCGCCTTTGCCCGAAGAAGATTTCGAAGATGAGATTGCCGGCGACGAAATAGCGCAAGATGATTTTCCTGTTTCTCGGGAAGAGGGTTTAGAAGCTCAAGATGCAGATTCAAGCGCTATTCCTCCGCCGAGAGAGCTTGCCTTGTGTGAATTTCTTCTCGCCAATGAAAATGATGAGATTTTAGATGCGATGATAGGCGATTTTCTCCCCGAGAGCATTCTTACAAACGATTTTACCCGTGGGTTCGTCCGCTCCTGGCGTGCGGCTTTTGTGACGGGTGAGGATGTTATCGTTTCATGGAGTAGCTCTCTTTCTTCTCGTCAGCGCGCCTGGTTCGATTCTCTTTTGCTCGGCCAGTCGAAATCTGTGGCGAGCACGCTTTCAGTTACGGACATTATGCAGGATTTTATCCGTACGCTTTGGGCGGATCACCTTAAACGGCTTCGCGGAGCGTTGCCCATTGCGGCGGGAGCGGAAGGCGATTTGAAAAGAATGAAGATTTCTATGGACTTAAAGCGCATTAATTCGGTAAAATGGCATACCGTAAAAGAACTTATAATAGAATGGCAAAAAGAAGGAGTATAAAATGGATCTGAAAGAAGCGACAAATCGTATCTCGGCGCAAGCTGAATTGGTAAATAGAATTCGTGAGGAAACCTCTCGCGTTATCGTCGGTCAAGAAAAACTGATCGATAGACTTGTGCTTGCTCTTATCACCGGAGGACACATCCTTCTTGAAGGTGTTCCCGGTTTGGCGAAGACGCTTTCGGTCAATACTTTGGCCAAAGTACTCGGGCTTGATTTCAAGAGAATTTCCTTTACGCCCGATCTTTTGCCGGCTGATGTTGTAGGCACTATGGTCTATTCGCCGAAAACGGGTGAGTTTACACCGAAGAAAGGGCCTGTTTTCACAAACCTTCTTCTTGCCGACGAAATTAACAGAGCTCCCGCCAAAGTTCAGTCGGCTCTTCTCGAATCGATGCAGGAGCGTCAGGTTACGATCGGCGAGGCGACTTATAAACTGAATGATCCTTTTCTCGTTCTTGCGACGCAAAATCCGCTTGAGCAGGAAGGAACGTATCCTTTGCCTGAGGCGCAGGTCGACCGCTTTATGTTCAAGTGTTTGGTGACCACTCCGTCTAAAGACGACGAGCGCAGGATTATGCAGCGCTTCGCCGGCAATTCCGCTTTTCCGACGGCGAAGAATGTTTGTTCGCCCGAGGAAATATCCGCGTTGCGCGCAAGCCTTAGCGAGGTGTATTGCGACGAGAAGGTGGCTGACTACATCCTCGATATCGTATTTAAAACACGCGAGAAAAACGAGTACATACAAAACGGGGCGAGCCCGCGAGCGACGCTCGCGCTCAATCTTGCAGCGCGTGGCAACGCTCTGATGCACGCCCGCGCGTACGCGACGCCGCAGGATGTCAAGGAGGTCGTGCATGATGTTCTTAGACATCGCATAATACTTACATACGAGGCGGAGGCCGAGAATATCACGAGCGATTTCGTGATTGACAAGATCCTCGATTCAGTGCCGGTACCCTGAAATGAAAAAGCGCGTCTGGGTAGATATTGATCTTAAGGCTTTGGTGCGCAACTATAGACGCATCCAGCGTCACGTTGCGCCCGCAGAAGTGCTCTCGGTTCTAAAGGCAAACGCCTATGGTCTTGGAGTAGGGCCTTATGCAATGGCTCTTGCAGGCGCAGGGTGCAGGCGTTTCGGCGTGGCGGAGCCGTGCGAGGCGATTGAGCTTAAAAATCTTTTCCGAGAAAAATCGATAGACGCCAGCGTTCAGATTTTATCAAGTATCCTGCCTGATGAAATCGAAGAGATGCTTTCTCTCGGAGTGGTTCTGCCTGTGACAGATTATGCCTCAGCCTGCCTTATTGACAAGGCGGCGAAAAAACTTTCCGTCAAAGCGCGCGTTCATTTCAAGATAGATTCTGGGATGGGTCGGCTTGGGATTCTCTTAAACGAGGCCGACAAAGTGATAAAGAAGACGATGAGGCTAAAGAACCTCTGTTTTGAAGGCATATTTTCGCATTGCCCGATGGCGTACGAGCCGCATCATCCTTTTACGGCGCAACAGATTCAGAGATTCGCCGATCTTGTAAATGAACTATCGTGCGAAGGAATAAAGTTTAAAGCCGTCCATATCGCGGCAAGCGACGCGTTAAACAACTTTCCTCAAGCGGCGAGAAGTCCGTTCAATCTTGTTCGCACAGGGATCAATCTTCATGGCAGTTTCGACCCCAATGGGCGAAAGGCGCTTAAAGTAGAGCCCGTCTTGACGCTTAAAACGCGCATTGCGCAGATAAGGGATCTGCCCGAAGGCTCCACGCTCGGTTACGGTCGCACATGGTGTTTGAACAGGCGCTCGCGCATTGCGACTGTTTCGGCGGGATATGCCGACGGTCTGCCGCTCGCTTTGGGCAACAAGGGCAGTGTTTTCGTCTCAGGGCAGAGATGTCCCATTGTGGGGCGAGTTTCAATGGATTACACGACGATAGACGTTTCTCACGTGGAAGGCGTGAAAGTCGGCGATGAAGTTGTCTGTTTGGGGCAGACGGCCGACGATTCGATAACGCCCGATGATTGGGCCGAGATAAAAGGAACCCACGCGTACGATATAATCTGTTCGCTTGGCGGCCGGGTTGAAAGACGCGTTAAGTGAAACATAAAGCAAGATTCGTCAAGTCGGAAAAAGAATTTTTAAAAGCGAAGAAAGGAGCATACAAATGACCAAGACAGAGGCTGAAAAACTTCTTAAGAAATGCAATCAGGAGCATGTGCTGGCGTATTGGAACAAACTTTCAAAGACTGAACGCGACGCTCTTTTGCGGCAGATCGCGCAAATTGACCCAGAGAGTGTAAATCGTTGCGCCAATGCTCTTTCGCAAGGGGTTAAGGCGTTTGAAAATTCAAAAGGGCGCGCTCCGAAAGTGGCGCTTCTTAAAGGAAAGGCGCTTGCCGCAGCTAAAGCCGCCGGAGAGAAGGAACTTGCCTCTGGCCGTGTGGCGGCGCTTCTTGTGGCAGGCGGCCAAGGTTCGCGTCTCGGTTATGAAGGTCCTAAGGGGTGCTATTCTATCGGGCCGGTAACCGGCGCTCCGCTCTTTTATTTTCATGCTAGAAAAATTCTCGCCAGATCCATCCGCTACGGAGCATCAATACCGTTTTACGTTATGACCAGCGAGGCCAACAATGAAGCGACCGTAAAATGTTTTGAAGAAAATGATTATTTCGGCTTGAATCCAGACGATGTCTTTTTCTTTACTCAAGGTATGTGGCCGGGGATGACAAAAGACGGAAAGATCATTCTTGACGCTCCCGGGCATATCTTTATGAGTCCAGACGGGCATGGCGGGCTTTTGGCCTCGCTGAAGCGTTCGGGGGCTCTTGAAGATATGAAGAAAAGGGGAGTAAAATCCGTATTTTTCTTCCAGGTGGATAATCCTCTCGTTGAAATCGCAGACCCCGCTTTCATAGGTTACCATACAATTGAGAAGTCGGAGTATACGCTTAAGCTTTGCGCGAAGAGAGACCCTTATGAAAAGGTCGGCATGCCGATGAAATTCGGCGATACGTTCAGAATGGTCGAGTACACGGAAATGACCGACGAGCAGTGCAACCGCAAGGCGAAGAACGGCGACCTCTACTTCTTGTACGGCTCTCCGGCGATCCACGTTTTCGACAGAGCATTTCTTGAGCGCGAAGCGTCAAAGCCGATGCCTCTGCATCTTGCGTTTAAAAAGATTCCTTCGCTCGGTCCTGACGGCAAGGTGGTTAAGCCCTCCGAGCCCAATGGTTATAAGTTTGAGAAGTTTATATTCGATATTCTGCCAAATGCGAAGAAGGCGGCATTCCTCGCGTTTAATCAGAAAGAGGAGTTTTCTCCTGTCAAAAACGCCAATGGCGACGACTCGCCCGAGACTTGCCGCAGAGATATGCAGGCGAAGTGGCGAAAGTGGCTCTCTGAAGCTGGCGTTTCTGTCGACGAGTCTCTTCCTGTAGAAATCGATCCTCTGTATGCTCAAGATGCGCAGGATATTAAATCGCTTGGGATTTGTCTTTTTGCGGATATCTAAAAAGTGTAAATATCGAAAGGTGAATATGAAAATATTAGCAAGGCTCTTTGTTTTAATTGTCGCGCCGGTTTTGTCTGTTTTTTCAACGACGACAAACGATTGGGAAAATATGGCCGTCAACTCGATCAACCGTCTGCCGGCTCGCACATATACCGTGCCGCTCTCTTCAGAGAAGGATGCGTTTACGGATGCGCTTGAGCCTTCATCGCCTTACACCATTTCGCTTAACGGAAAATGGAAAATCTCATGGGCGGGCAATCCCGATCTTCGTGTGAAAGATTTTCAGGCGCCAAACTTTGACGATTCCAATTGGTTTGACCTTCCAGTCCCTTCATGTGTGGAAATTTACGGGTTCGGACTTCCGGGATATGTCAACTGGCGTTATCCGCACAAGTTGGATTGGCCCCGCATTCGCGACAGGCAAAGCGGAAAGGCCGACTATAATCCCGTAACTTCTTACAGACGTAAGTTTTCCGTTCCCGCTTCTTGGATGGGTCGAAAAATAATTCTGCGCTTTGACGGCGTCTACAGCGCCTACTACGTTTGGGTGAACGGAAAGAAGGTCGGTTATGCAGAAGATTCAAAGCTCCCAAGTGAATTTGATATTACGTCGTTCGTGAATGCTGGAGATAATATGCTTGCGGTTGAGGTTTATCGTTGGTGTGACGGAAGTTATCTCGAAGATCAGGATATGACGCGTTATTCTGGCATCTTCCGCGATGTAACCGTATGGTCGATGCCAAAGGACGGTATTTGGGATTTCGTCGTAAATACCAGTCTTTCAGATGATTATCAAACAGGGTATTTTTCTGTTGAGGGCATAGAAGGCGCTTGGTCGGCCATGCTTTACGATTCTTTAGGTAAGAAGATCGCCAGTTTAGATTCTTCCAAGAAATACGGAACTACCATTGTAAAATCCGTTAATCTCTGGTCTGCGGAAAAGCCATATCTCTACACTCTCGTCGTGAAGAAGGGCGATGATATCCGCATGCGCCGCATCGGTTTCAGAGAACAGCGGATTGTCGGCAACGTCATCTTCGTTAATGGCATGAAGGTTAAATTTAAAGGCGTTAACCGTCATGAGACAAGCCCCGTGAACGGCCGTTCGGTGACGATAGATGAGATGATTGAAGATATTATGCTTATGAAAAAGTATAACTTCAATACGGTGCGCACAAGTCATTATCCGAATCACAGGCTTTGGTATGATCTTTGCGACAAGTACGGCCTTTATGTGATGGCGGAGGCGAATGTTGAAGGGCACGAGCCGATGTATGGTGAAAAGGGCCTTGGGCGTTTTAAAGAATGGGAACATTCCATCGTAGAGCGTAACGAGCGCAATGTTCTTTTCTACCGCAATCATCCGTCTGTCGTGTTCTGGTCGCTCGGCAACGAAACGGGGCACGGGGTTTGCTTTACGGCGGCGATGGCGGCAGTGAAAAAAATCGATAAGACGCGAATTGTGCAGTGGGAGCCTTGGAATGACGAGTCCGATGTTGATGCTCGCATGTATCGCTCGATTGCATGGCTTGAGCAGCGCGGTCGTCTCGGGGAAGAGCTGCCGCCTCTTTCGGAGGAAGAGCTCGGCGAAAAAGTTCAATTGAACGACTACAAGGGCAAGCAGTCCGCCGATAAGCCGTTTTTCATGTGTGAATACGCCCATGCCATGGGCAATGCGCTTGGAAATTTCCAGGAATATTGGGATATCTTCTATAAGTACGATTGTCTTTCAGGCGGATGCATCTGGGACTGGGTGGATCAGGCCGTTTGGAAAGAAACCGATCGCGTAGATCCCGCTACAGGAAAGCGCGAAAGATTTCTGGCGTACGGCGGTGATTTCGATGAAGCCCCGAACGACGGTCCTTTTAACTGCAACGGACTTGTTACGGCCGAGCGCAAGGTCACGACGAAACTTATTGAGGCGGCCCATGTGCAACGCAATCTTGTCGTAAACGACGCTTTTGAACTTGAGAACCGTTTTGGTTTTACCCGTGCCGATGAATTTGCGGGTTCTTGGGAACTTATTGAAGATGGTAAGGTCGTTAAGCGCGGCGTATTCAATACGCCTTCCATCGCGCCGCTTTCGCGCGGGAAGCTTCCGATTTCGGTCAAGGACTTTGCCTCCGATTCAGATAAGGAGCGTTTCGTCAACATTAATTTCTCTCTTAAAAAGGATGAACCGTGGGCCGCGAAGGGGTATGTCGTCGCGCGCAACCAGATACCTTTAACCAAACCTTCAGCCTGCTCTCTTGCCGAGAAAAAGAAGGTAAAGCCCAAAATGGTCGAGAAGGGTGATTCAGTAGAAGTTACGCACGGCGATTTCCGTGCCGTATTCAATCGTGTGACGGGAACCATTTCTGAACTGGTTATGGGCAGCAAGCGCATAATGAGCGACCCTGCCCAAGGCATCGCTTCAGGTCCTCTCGTCACATGCCAGAGAGCTTTTGTCGATAATGATGTCTGGATCAGAGGCAACCAGTATGATCATCAGCGTTATTACGGCTCATATCCGGCCTCCGGGCTTATGCAGCTTAGGTATCACGTCCGTTCTTTTGAGATTGCTGACGGTGAAATACGAATTTCTACCTTGATAAACGGTTCAAAGTCGGCCGGTTTCAATCATGAAGTTGACTGGTCGTTCCTTGAAGACGGATCTCTCGAAATGAAAAATAGGCTAATTCCTCACGGCACAATGCCGATCGCTCTTCCGAGAATCGGTCTTTCGATGAAGCTTGATTCTTCTTTGGAGCGTATGCGCTGGTATGGACGCGGGCCGCATGAGAACTATATCGATCGCAAGGCCTCGTCGTTCTTCGGGCTTTGGGAGTCTACCGTAAGCGAGCAGTACGTAAGCTACATCCGTCCTCAGGACAACGGTTATAAGACTGACGTCAAGTGGGTGGAGTTTACGGATGACGACGGCAAGGGCGTTAAGATGACATGCGACAATCCTCTATTTGTGCAGGCTCTTCATTACACATGGGAAGATCTTGAGTTTTCGCGTCACCGCGCCGAACAGGAACGCCGCCGCATTCCGCTCGTTCCTCGCAAGGAAGTGTGCCTCAATCTCGATATCCGCCAGCTTGGTCTTGGCGGAGGCTCTTGCGGGCCTAAGCCGCTCAAGAAAAATATTTTCCCTGTAAAGGAAGAATCCTGGACTGTTCGTTTCAGCCCTGCGGGTGAAGAGAAGTGATTATTTACGCTTACGAGAGGATGGAGAATGAAAAATGCGATTATTCTTGCCGTCTTGTCCGTCACCGCCGTTTCGGTGTTTGCCGGAAACAAAACGAATCCCGACGCGATAGAACTTGCGCCGATTCCCGTGCCGCGCGAGTTCAAAAGCGATATCGACAATCCCGTAGCGTTCGATTCTACGGTTACGCTCGCCGTAGACTGTCCAGATGCGAACGGCGTTAAATGGCTCGCGGATCATTTCATCAAATGGTACGGCAAAGACGCGCCGAAAGTCGAATCTTCAACTTTCACCTCCCGTCTTTCGGACGACATCGAGGCTTACTCCATCGTGGCCGACTCTTCAAGCGTCAAGATTGCGGCGCGCTCTCTCGCGGGCGTCAGGTGGGCGGCGTACACGCTTAGACAGCTCGCTATGGCCCGCCGCGGAATGTTTAAGATGAAGGGGCGAATTCTTCCCACTCTTACGATTTCCGATTCGCCGCATCTCAAGTTCCGCGCAGTGCATCTGTGTTGGTTTCCAGAATTAAGGCCGCAGCAGATGGAGCGTGCGATTCGCTTAGCGGCGCTTCTTAAATTCAATTATGCGATTATTGAGCCTTGGGGAATGTATGAAAGCAAAAAGCATCCTTGGTGGAGTTGGCCGAATCCGAAGATGACAAAGAGCGAAATCCGTCGTCTCGTGAAAATCGGCAATGATTTGGGCATTACTCTAATTCCTCAGATCAACGCGTTCGGACACGCCTCATCGTCTCGTAGCTGCACAATGAAGCACATGGTTCTCGACATCGCCCCTGAATACGAGTCTCTATTCGAGCCTGGCGGATGGAACTGGTGTCTGACCAATCGCGAAACGCAGCGTACTCTGCGCGAACTCATCGCTGAGATGCATGAGGATTTCGGAAATCCTCCGTATTTCCATCTCGGGTGCGATGAGGCGCAGCCGCCCTCATGCCCCGAATGCCGCAAGCGTCCTTACGGTGAACTTGTCTGCGAACATATTTCGGGGCTTGCAGATTTTGTCAAGAAGCGCGGAGCAAAGCCGATGATCTGGCACGATATGCTTCTTGAACGCGGCGATCCGCGCTGGAAGGGTTTCGTTCATTTCGGCTCAAAGACCACGGCGACTCTCGCCGACACACTTGCGAAGGATGTCATAATCTGCGACTGGCAGTATTCCTACGGAAATATGAAAGAGGCGCGCAATGATTGGCCGACTATGAGGTATTTCAAAGAGAAAGGGTTTCCCGTCGCCGGATGCCCGTGGATGAACTATAATTCCATGAAACCGATGGCTGACTACATAGCTAAAATCGGTGGCTTCGGAATCATTGAAACGACATGGCATCATCTGCGCGGTAACGATTGGATCAATATGTACAAATACGCCTCTGCTGCAGCGTGGGGGACGTCAATCCCGGCAAAGCCGCCGATGTTCGATACGCCGTTTGCTACTGCTCTGCGTCTTATCGGTAACGACATGAAAACGTCTGATTATCTCGATACCGGACATCTTAACTATCAGGTGCCGCCAGGTTGGTGGGTTGACAACAATTGAGAAATTTTTCCGTGAAGAGTATGAGAAGTATTATGAAAAACGAGCGCCCTAATTTCTTAAGCCAAATGACGCTGTTTATACTTCTGTTGTCTGCTTTATTCGCTGCGCCAAGCTTAGCCCAGTGGTGCGCAGAGGATATAGCAGGCGACATCGGTTATCTTAAGCAAAAGTGGACCAAAGGGGCTGTTGACCGATCAACGGGGCTAGATGCTCGCGGGATGGGCAAAGCGCTCCAAAAAATCGTCGCCGAAAGGGGTGATGAGCCGTGGCAGATTACCAAGGCTAAGATATTCGCGTATGCCTGTGATCATGTCGCGATTGGTGTTTCGACCAATGATTATTTTCCGGCGGTCTCTCCTTGGACGATGCATCGTAATCATCCGATTCGTTCGATACTTAAAAAACGTGCGGATGACGTTGATCAAACAAGGTCTCCCGGGCTTAAAAATAAAATTTCATCCGGCACCACAGACGGCAGCTGGGTCGTATGGAAGGATTATTCGCATTGCGCACCCGACTGGGATTATATAATTAAACTTGGGTTTCCCGGAATGCGCCAACAGCTGTTGGACAACTGGAAAGATACAGATTATTACCGTTCGCGTCTGATCGTGGCGGATGCTGTATTGCGATTCGTTTCGCGCTTGGCGAAAAAGGCTTCCCGGAAAGCCACTGAAACTGGCGATGAAAGACTTAAGGCTCAGGCGGCTTCGCTCGATCGTCTTTGTAGGGGAAAGCCTCAGAGCGCTTACGATGTATTGATGTTTATTTATCTTGAATGGGTGATGGGTGAAAATTTTGATTTCTTCCAAGTCCGCACTCTTTCAAATTTAGATAGAATATTAATGCCGTTTTATAAATCCGATATTGCTTCGGGGAAAACGAATGAAGATATCTTTCGCGATCAGCTGGCTCATTTTTGGTGGCAGTGGGGGGCAATAGATAATTATTACGGTCAGCCTGTTTATTTCGGAGGAACAAAAGCCGACGGGACAACGCAATACAATGAAATTTCGGCGATTCTTCTTGATGTTCATGACAAGCTCAATCTGCCGACGCCAAAAGTTCATATAAAAACCGGGCCTTCTACGCCGGATTGGGTATGGCGAAAGACTCTTGATCTAGCTCGTCGTCAACGCTCTGTCACATTTTGTGGCGAGGAGCCTCTTGCAAAGGCGATTATGGGATTAGGTTACAGTGCAGAACAGGCGCGGACTTGTGCGATATGGGGATGTTACGAGTGGGGTATACTCGACAGTTGTAATGATACGATTCCCTCGTATATCAGTGCAGTAAAGCCGATAGAGAAGCTTTTAAATAAAGCACGCAGTGGAAAATATAAAGCAAAAGACTTTGAGACTTTTCTCTCTTCATATCTTAAGAATTTGAGCAAGACTGTCATAAAGGCGAGAGATCTTGCGTTTGAGACAGAGCGCTGGGTTCATGAAGTAAACCCCTCAATGCTTTTTTCTTTGTCTATTGCCCACAGCGTAAAAACCGGGCTTGACGCATTTCATAACGGCACGGCGCACGGTAATAATTCTCATCTTCTTCTCGTCGCTCCAGGTACAGCGGTAGATGCTCTTTTGGCTGTAAAAGAAATAGTGTATGAGAGAAAAATTCTTTCTTTGAAACAACTCGGCGAAGTAATGGCGAAGAATTGGAGCGGGTATGAAAATCTTCGTCTTGAAATGATAAACTCTAGGCGTAAATGGGGAAATAACGATAATGAGGCCAATATGCTTGGGCGCAGGATTATAAGCTGTTTCGGCAAAGAGGCCAACGACATTCCCAATTCAAGGGGCGGGCGTTTCGTGGCTGGAGCGCACAGCTCGCGCAGATTCATTGATTTCGGAAAACGAACAGGCGCTACCCCGGATGGACGTTTTTCAAAAGACGAATTATCAAAGAATCTTTCGCCTATGCCTGGCGCGGATAGAGAAGGTGTTACAGCGCTAATAAATACCGTTTCATCAATCAATCCTGCGGATGTTCCGATGGATATGCCTCTTGATGTCATGCTTCATCCGTCATCCGTTGCAGGTGAAAAAGGGCTTGATGTAATGCGCACCCTCGTTGAGGAGTACCACTCTCGTGGATTGACGCTTATACAGTTTAATGTTTTAGATGCGCAAACTTTGCGTGCTGCGCAGAAAGAGCCTGAGAAATACGAGAATCTTCAGGTTCGAGTGTGTGGCTGGAATGTCAGATGGAATGACTTGCCTGTCGAACAGCAAGAGTGTTACATACGCCGCGCCGAGTCGATAAAATGAAATAGAATGTTGGAATGTTGGAATGTTGGAATGTTGGAATGTTGGAATGTTTGAATGTTAGAATGTTTGAATGTTAGAATGTTGGAATGTTTGAATGTTTGAATGGGGGTTTAGAAGGTTTAGAGGGAATAGGGAACAGGGAAGAGTGTTTATTTTATTCAAACATTCGAACATTCTAACATTCAAACATTTCTTACTTCATATCTACCGCTACGACTAACCCCTAGGGTGCGATTTTATTTCGTTGAAAAGATGACAGTTGTTTAGCTTCATCCGAGTAGTTCGCTTGGCGAACGCGTCGACTCCGCACGCGGGCCCTTGCGGGCGGCTTGCGCCGTCGCTTCGCGACCTGCCCTTCGAAGCAT
>JAEIGA010009765.1_pt1 | contig 14533 bp, 10 predicted proteins | sample 9270691 | NCBI WGS metagenome assembly JAEIGA01 (sample SAMN17057246, study PRJNA624740) | gut metagenome | biome: biome; isolation source: fecal sample | host: Bos grunniens | place: China: Xizang | collected 2019 | reverse complement strand
TTCTTCGTCCCAGCCGTGCTCGTCGTCACCGATGAGGAGGCGCTTGGGGTCGGTAGAGAGGGTAGTCTTACCTGTACCGGAGAGACCGAAGAAGATGGCAGTGTCTGTGCCTTCCATGTTAGTGTTGGCAGAGCAGTGCATAGATGCGATGCCCTTCAAGGGGTTCAGGTAGTTCATGATTGAGAACATACCCTTCTTCATTTCACCGCCGTACCAAGTGTTCAGGATTACCTGTTCGTTGGTCTGGAGGTTGAAGACGGTGGCAGTCTCAGAGTTGAGGCCGAGTTCCTGATAGTTGTCTACCTTAGCCTTAGAAGCGTTGTAGCAAACGAAGTCGGGTTCGCCATAAGCTGCGAGTTCTTCTTCAGTGGGGCGGATGAACATGTTCTTCACGAAGTGTGCCTGCCAAGCTACTTCCATGATGAAGCGAACTTTCAGACGAGTAGCGGGGTTTGCGCCGCAGAAAGTGTCCATCACGAAGAGGCGCTTGCCGCTGAGCTGCTTCACAGCCTTAGCCTTGAGGTCGGCCCAAGCTTCTTCTGAAACGGGTTTGTTGTCGTTCTTATATTCTTCAGAAGTCCACCAAACGGTGTCTTTGCTTGCTTCGTTCATAACGAAGAACTTGTCCTTGGGCGAACGGCCGGTGTAGATACCGGTCATTACGTTCACGGTGTCGAGTTCAGTTACCTGACCCACTTCGAAGCCTTCGAGGCCGGCCTTGGTTTCTTCTTCGAAGAGCACTTCGTAAGAAGGATTGTGCAGCACTTCAACAGCTCCGGTGATACCGTACTTGCTTAAATCTAATGTTGCCATAATTGTTTGAGGTATTAAAAAAATTAGGAATTGCTTTGAATTTGTACGACCCCATTTCGCATGAAGTCGTAGCAAATTTACGAAAAACTTTTTTCCGCAAAAAAAAATGTACATTTAATTGCTTGACTTTTGTGCTTTTTTGGGGAAAATCAAGTCGGGGAAGTTGCATTTGCAAAATATGCTTAGCAAAATATATGTGGGCTTATCGCAAATGCGGAGGTGTCTTGGAGTAATGCACAAGGAGGCAGAAGCGTTGTCTCGTGCGTTTCGGTGATGGTTGGGCAGGCTTGAATTTTCGGATGGGCTTTTCCCGAAAATCTGCAGTGCTTGCAGAATTTTTTGCAGTGCTTGCAGAAAATTCTAAACGCCTTGCAGATTTTTGCCTGTTCAGAAGGCTGATTTTGTGCAAAGTGTCAGAAGGCTCTTGGCGGATTGGCAAGATTGCTATACTTTTGTTGGAAAATCAAGAAATCAAAGAACAATGAAGGTTATCAATCTTGGAGCCACTCACTCGGTGGTGAATGCTTATATGGCTCAGTTGCGCGATGTTGAATTGCAGAAAAACAGAACGCTCTTTCGCAACAATCTGAAACGCATAGGCCATGCCATGGCTTACGAACTGAGTCGCACGTTGGCTTATTCGGACAAAGAGGTACGCACTCCCTTGGGGGTGAAGGTGGTGCCCACTTACGATGACCGCGTTGTGGTGGGAACGGTGTTGCGAGCCGGACTGGCTTTTCACGAAGGTTTTCTGGATATTTTTGACGGGGCAGACAGTGCTTTTGTCTCGGCCTATCGTGATGAGGGAAGCCGTGAAGAGTTGCAAATCCACATCGACTATCTCGCCACACCGAAGTTGGATGGTTGCACATTCTTGTTGGTGGACCCGATGCTGGCCACAGGTGGCAGCATGGAGCTTGCTTATAAGGCATTCGTGCGAGCCGGTGTTCCGGCCCGACTCCACATCTGCTCGGTCATTGCTTCTCGCGAGGGCATCGAGCGTTTGCAGAGGGTGTTCCCTTCTGACGAGGTTACGCTCTGGGTGGCCGGTGTTGATGACGAACTGAATGAAGCGGCCTACATCGTGCCCGGACTGGGTGATGCGGGCGATTTGTGTTTCGGGCCGAAGCTTTCGGGTGTTTTTTAAGGCCGAGGCCGGTAGCCGTCCGGTGAAGAGATATAACCGGGATGGCTTCACGTCGTCAGTGCCGTTGAAAGAAAAAACGGGGACAACTGCTTGAAAACTCAAGTGGTTGTCCCCGAACTTTTTTGAGAGCGGTGGAAATCGTTTGTGATTACTTCAGCAAATCCGAAACCCTCTGTTCCAAATTTTTCGGTGCAATGTCGCGTGCCACGATGCGTCCCTCGGCATTGAGTAACAGGATGCCCGGAATGTGTCGAACGCCGAGCAGACTGACAAGGGGGGAGGAAAAGGCGCGACCGTCGCAGATGGTGGGCACGCTCTGCAGCGTGTCGGTTTGCAGTCGCTTGTCGATGAGTCTGCGGTCGGTGTCGAGCGAAATGATAAGCATTCCCAACTTGTCTTTATGGGCGTTGCGCAAACGGCGAAGCGTCTGAAAAAGATAAGGAGTGTCGTTGCTCCATCCGGCGCAGAAGAGGATGATGGCCGGCTTGCCTTTCAACTCGTGGGCCATCACTTCTCTTCCATCGATGGTGGCAGCCTTGAAATCGGGCAGTGGCTTTCCGATGGTGTTTACCAACATTCCGCGATAATAACTATCGAGGCGCGAAACTTCCGCATTGTCGGGCTGGGCTTTACGGATAGCGTCCAACAATCCGAGAGCGCTTTCTTCAAACTGCTCGGGCTTGAGGAAGTGCTCTTTCAGCACGGCAACGGCGGCTTGCGTACCGGCATTGTCGCGAATGAATTGGGCGGCTGCCATCTGTATGTCCGATGCTGATTTTTTGAGGTTATGCAATCGGAAATCGGTGAGCAGTTCGTTTTCCTCTGTACCGGTGATTTCGGTGGCCGAAAGGTGTCCGGCATTTCCTTTCACCTTGATTTCTTCTCCCGGCTCGGCGATGATGGGTAGCTCCGAAAAGTTGGGAAAAAGCAATGTCAGTGTGGTGGATTTGGCCAAAGGTCTTTCATATTCGAAATCGCCGTTCTCGATTTTCAGTGTGTCGAGACCGGGAAATACACCCTCCGGGCTGTAAATGTAGCACTCGGCTTGTTTGATGCTCTTAAAGCTTCCGGTGATACGGATACGGTCATCGGCCACTCCGCACGAAGCGAGCAGCAAGATGAACAGTAGGAACGGAATTTTCTGCATGCGATTGAGAAAAGCAAAAGTCCCAAGGCACACAGTCGAGGCGTGTCTTGGGACTTCTGTGTTATGCGTTCGCGGAAATGAAATCCGCTATTACTTAATCAGTTCAAGGAAAGCTGAATTGTTGAAAAGCGACAAGAACTCAAGGTCCTTGGTAGCACGCTCCTTGTACGAGGGATCCAACTTGATGGCTGTGCCGAGGTGGCTGAGAGCTTCGGCAGCCTTGTTGGTGCGAGCGGCAACGATGGCTTTCAGATAGTTGGTGGTAGCATTTTCGCTGCTGAGACCGGCCAAAGTGGTGGCTGCTCCGGCATAATCCTTGTTGAGGATCTGTGCAAGCACTGTGCTGTTTGAAGCCTTGCCATTGAGTGCGCTGACAGCCTGAGCGTAGTTACCTTTTGCCACTTGCAGGTTGCCGAGCAACTCGCTGTAGTTGGGAGCGGTTGTGGCGCGAGCCAAAAGAGTTTCGGCTTCGTCAATCTTTCCTTCTGCCATAGCTACAAGTGCCTTGTTGGCAAACACTTCAGGTGCATTGGCATTGAGCGAAGCTGCCTTGTCGAGGTAGGCTTTTGCAGCCTCCAGGTCGCTATCTGCGTATGCCAATGCAGCCATGTTGTTGTAGGCGCGGAAATCATTGGGATACTGCTTGATGGCTGTGGCATAGATGTCTTCTTTGCCGGTAGAGGTGAGTGTGGCAGCGTAGAGCAACTCTTCGAGGCTCAACTGTGTGGGATCGTTTTTATACTGGCTTTGGATTTCAGCGTCTGTGCGACCTACGATGTTGTAGTGGATGGTGAGGCGGGCGCGGCGAAGCTCGGGCAGAATTTCGTCAGCGAGTTCGCTGAAAGCCACAGAGAGGTTGCGGATTTGTGCTTCGCGTTCTTCGGGATCGGGATACATTGACAAAACGCGCAGAATGGCATCCTTGTCCTGGATGTTGGATGCAGCAACGAGCTCTTGGAAGCCTTCCCAGTCCTCAGCTGTGTAGCGAGTGTTGATGTCGGCGTTCAGACCGATTTCCTTCAACTGACCGCGCACGTAAGTGGCTGAGCTGTGTTCGCGAGCTGCGGCGAGACGGCTGTTAAGATCGGTGGCACCATCAGGTGAAGCGTAGGCTGAAATTTCGATGTCGCCCATCTGAAGTCCTTTCTGGTCTTCCTTGATTTCGCGGAGTGTGCGGATGAAATCCTGCACAGAGGTTGTCTTCAGCTCGCTGGTACGCACTTTTGCCTGTTGGATGAGATAGCGAATTTGTGCGCTTTTTGTCTGTGCAATGATGTACTGGTAGGCATCCGGAGCTACAGCGGTGTTGGCGCCGGAGAGCGTTCTGCCGAGCAGGGCCGAAGTTGCCACTACGCCATCAGCGATTTTCACTTCGGGCACTTCCACTTGGCGTTTTCCCACTTGGGCGGTGAAAGTCAGGAACAGTTCGCTCTGTTGCATCTCGGGGATGTAGGCGAATGTGTTACGCATGGTGTAGTTTCCACCCACCTTGTAGGCAATTTCCTGATTGTTACCCTGCACTTTTTCTCCCTGGAAAGTGGCAGATTGTCCCACTGCTTCGCCACCGGCGTAGCGCAGAACGGGTGTTACAGTAACGATAGCTTTTTTCTTCATGTATTTTTCGGGAAAGCGACCGTTGATGGTAACGGGAACTTGCCCTGCCACAGCTTCCAGAGGGGAAGGAGTAACGGTGAAGTTGTCGGCCGAAAGTTCGCCGAGCTTGTTGCAGGAACTCAGTGCCACGGTGGCGGCGAGTGCTGCGGTAAGGAAAAATTTGCTGTTCATTTGAATATGAATTGAAAGTTAATTTCTGTTTTTGTGCATTGTTTCTTTGGGCAAAGATAATGCGTATGTGGCTTTTTTTGTCGTTTGGATGGGCTTATTTAGTGCTTTTTTTGAAAAAACGGGCGGCGTTTTAACATTTATAGACTATTCTCCCAATTTTCGGCAGAGTTTTCCACCCAACAAACTGTAGATTCCGATGATGATAAACGGCAGACTGAGCATCTGTCCTTGGTTGAGACCGATGGCCTGCACCATCTGCAACTCCCAAGGCTCTTGCACCTCTTTGCAGAACTCCACGAAGAAGCGGAAAACAAAGATGGTGGTGAGGCAGAAACCAAAGAAAAATCCTGTGCCTACTTTTTGCTTATACCTATAATATATAAGGACGCTTGCGACAAAGAAGACGAAATAGGCGATGGCTTCGTAGAGTTGCGCCGGATGCCGGGCAAAGTTTTCGCCCAGGTGAGCGAACACAAATCCATAGTCTGTGCCGGTGGGTTTGCCCACTATCTCGGAATTCATGAGGTTTCCCAGACGTATGCAGCAGGCTGTGGCGGGTGTGGCAATGGCGATATTGTCGAGCACACGCATCAGGTTGATTTTGGTCTTGCGCACGTAAAGCCACAGGGCCAACATCAGTCCCAGCGTGCCGCCATGCGAGGCCAGTCCGGCGTATCCGGTGCATCGCCAACCGCCATCGGGTGTTTCGCGAATGGGGAGAAACATTTCGATGGGGTGTGCCAAGAAATAGCCCGGCTCATACAGCAAGCAGTGTCCCAATCGCGCTCCGGCCAAGATGCCGACGAAGCAATAGAGAAACAAGGGGTCGAACTTCTCTTGCGAAATGCCTTGTTGCCGATAGAGCTTGTAGACCACGAAATAGGCCAACGCCAACCCTATGCACCAGCACAAGGAATACCAGCGCAATTCGAAGTTGCCCAAATGCAGTGCCACTACATCGGGGTCCCAAAGGATTGAATTGAAGATGGGCATGGTGGTGTTTATACGTTAAAGCGGAAGTGCATGATGTCGCCGTCCTGAACAACATACTCCTTGCCCTCGACGCGCATCAGACCGGCTTCGCGCACTGCAGCTTCGCTGCCCAAACGCACGTAGTCGTCATATTTGATCACTTCGGCGCGGATAAATCCTTTCTCGAAGTCGGTGTGAATTACGCCGGCGCACTGCGGTGCTTTCCAGCCGCGGTGATAAGTCCACGCTCTCACTTCCTGCACACCGGCAGTGATGTATGTTTCCAGCTGCAGCATGTTGTAGGCTGCTTTGATGAGTCGGTTGCATCCGCTCTCCTCCAGGCCGACATCCTGCAGGAACATCTGACGTTCTTCGTATGTTTCCAGTTCTGCAATGTCTGCTTCTGTGCGTGCAGCCAGCACCAACACTTCTGCGTTTTCGTCAGCCACGGCTTTGCGCACGGCTTCCACATATTCGTTGCCGGTGGCGGCTGAAGCCTCGTCCACGTTGCAGACATACATCACCGGCTTTGAGGTCAGTAGGAACAGGTTGCGGGCGGCTTGTTGCGACTCTTTGCTGTCGAACTCCACGGAGCGTGCATTCTTGCCTTGCAACAAAGCTTCGCGGATGGCGGTGAGCACGTCATATTCCACTTTGGCGTTCTTGTCGCCACCTACTTGGGCTATTTTTTCAACGCGTTTGATGCGGTTTTCCACCGTTTCCAAATCTTTGAGCTGCAGTTCGGTGTCGATGATTTCCTTGTCGCGCACCGGGTCCACGCTTCCGTCCACGTGCACCACGTTGCCGTCGTCAAAGCAACGCAACACGTGAATGATGGCATCCGTTTCGCGAATGTTTCCCAGGAATTGGTTGCCGAGGCCTTCTCCCTTTGAAGCTCCTTTCACCAAACCTGCGATATCCACAATCTCAACCGTGGTCGGCACGATGCGGTTGGGGTTGATCAGCTCGGCCAGACGGGTGAGACGCTCATCGGGCACGGTAATGACGCCTACATTCGGTTCGATGGTGCAAAAGGGGAAGTTGGCCGCCTGTGCTTTGGCGTTGCTCAGGCAGTTGAAGAGGGTGGACTTACCCACATTGGGCAAACCCACGATACCACACTGTAAACTCATAGATGTATTATGTATTTTTGTTTATGGGTGCAAAGTTAGTGCAAGGCGAGTGGAAAGCAAAGCAAAAACGCTGTTTTTAGGTTTGCTTTCCCGAGCCGCAGCCTAACTTGGGCTTTGCCAAAGTGTTCAAGGTGAGTGGAAAGCAAAGCAAAAACGCTGTTTTTAGATTGACTTTCCCAAGCTGCAGCCTGATTGCGCTTTGCGGGAAAATCTGCAGTGCTTGCAGAATTTTCTACAAGCACTGCAGAAATTTCTAAACGCCTTGTAGATTTTTGCCCGTTTTATCGGTGATTTTCGTGAGGGTGTTCAGCTTGCTGAAAAAGGGGGTGCAAAACAAGTTGGTGGCCGATGTGGAGAGTGAAGCGTGGGTTTGTCTATAAAATTTTGTGCTTTGTCTATTTTGTGTGTACTGCTGCGGTGAATCCTCTATCTTTGCGCAAAAATAAGCACACATGGAATGGCCTTGCAAAGGCTTGAATAACAAGGATAACATGAAGAATATGAAACGATTGATGCTTGCTCTGATTGTGGCAGGCAGTGCGCAGGCGGTGCATGCCGACCTGGTGGTGCTCGAACGCGACGGAACAGCGTGTGCACTCAGCCCGGAGAATGTGAGAAGCATCACTTTCGACAACGGTCGTATGGTGGTGAAAACTGTCAGTGGAACAACACAAACATGGGAGGTGTCAGCAGTTCACAAGTGCTATTTTGGCACTGCTCCCGAACTGCCAACGGGGATGACCACGCCCTCTGCAACGTGTTGGACGGTTTGTGGAGACAATGTGATGGTAAACAGTGCTTCGGCTTCGGTGCTCACTGTGCTGAATGCCGAGGGACGACTTGTGTTGATGCAACATGTGGTTGCCGGAAAGAGCGCGGTGAGTCTGGCCAAACTTCCGGCCGGTGTGTACCTGGTGCGAATGAATGGTAAAACCCTGAAACTGATGAAACGATGACGAAGAGAGGATTTTTGACAAGCCTTGCAGCCGTATTCTTCTTTGTGTTGCAAGCGCAGGAAACGGTGATGATACATCGGGCAGACGGTGTGGTGTTGGCAACTCCCATCACAAGCACGGACAGTATTGACTTTGATGATGCTGCAGGCCTGGTACGTTTTCATTTGGGTACTACCGTTGGTACTGTGCCGATGGCTGAAATCGACAGCATTACTTTTGGTGCGGCTCCATCGGAGATTCGGGTGGCTTATAAGGATGCAGAACGTCCCGCGGTGGTCAATCCTTATGCCTTTCGCGGTGTGGATATTTCAGTTGTGGGAGGTACGGTGGTGGTGAACAATGCTCGCACTGACGAACTGATTTACGAACTTTCGGGCTGTGGGACAGGAGCTTTCAAGCTCTACAGTGCCAAGAAACAAGTGCTTCGTCTGAACGGACTGGTGCTCACGAGCGTTGACGGACCGGCCATAAACATTCAGAGCAAGAAGAAGACCATTGTCCAATTGGTTGCAGAAACAAGTAATCGGTTGGTGGATGTTCCCACATATACTCCCTGTGGTGATGAAGACATGAAAGGGGCACTCTTCTCTGAGGGACAACTGGTGTTCAGCGGTGATGGGACACTGTCTGTGCTCGGCCGTGCTGACCACGCCATTTGCAGCGATGATTATGTGCGTGTGGAGAGTGGAACAGTGGTGGTGGAAAGTGCAGTGGGAGACGGTGTGAATGCCAACGACTGCTTTGAAATGTCGGGAGGCCTATTGCAGGTTTCGGGCACTGCCGGCGACTGTGTGGATGGCGGTGCCGGTTATGTGGAAATCACCGGCGGCGTGCTTCGACTCACGGCATCGACAGCCGATACCAAGGCACTGAAGTGCGACAGCCTGATGAGCATATCGGGAGGCACATTGGAAATTACGTTGACGGGCAACTGTTGCAAAGGACTCAAGTCGGCTACTGACATAAACATCTCCGGAGGTTCGCTGACATTTGAGGCCTCGGGCGGAGTCGTTGTGGAAAGTGGCGAAACATCTTATTGCTCAGCCATCAAGTGCGACGGAAATATGCATGTCAGTGGTGGAAATCTTCAAATCCGACACACCGGAACTTCCGGTAAGGGCATATCTGTGGACGGAGCCATGGAGATGACGGCCGGTGAGGTGGAAATCAGCGTAACGGGCAATGGAGGAACTTATACCAATGCTTCGAACACGAGCGACACACACAATGCAACGTGCATTAAGGTGGATGGTGATCTGCACTTGCTGGGCGGAACGCTCCGTCTGTCGGCCTCCGGCACGGGCGGTAAATGCATCTCTGTGGATGGGACTTCAGTCTATGGAAATGCCGATGGCGGACCTATGATTACGGCGACCACTTCCGGCAGTCCCATCAGTGGAAGTTCCGGCTCGGGTGGTGGAGGCGGCGGCCGTCCCGGCGGTAATTGGCGTCCCGGTGGAACGTCTTCGAGTGCGGGCGGAAAACCCAAAGTGATACGCGGAGAGGGTGATATTACCGTGGAGAATGGTCAGTTTGTCTTGTCGTCTTCTGCCGAAGGCGGCGAGGGAATTGAGAGTAAGACGCAGCTCACCGTGAACGGCGGAACTATCGAGGCAAACACCTACGATGATGGTCTGCAGGCGAGCCGACAACTTGTTATCAACGGTGGTAAAATCTTTGTAAACGCTTCAAATAATGATGGCATCGATTCCAACGGGACGCTGACGGTGTCCGGAGGAACGGTAATTTCGTGCGGAGCAACACAACCGGAAGAAGGGTTTGATTGCGACCAAAATACGTTTTCCGTTACCGGAGGCACCATTGTGGGTGTGGGAGGCGCAACCAGCACGCCCACATCGTCTGTTACCACGCAATGCGTGGCCATCTATTCGGGCAGTGGTTCGCAAAATACCCAATACACCGTGTGCAATTCGGCTACGGGTGAGCACATGTTCAGCTTTGTGTTGCCGCGTTCGTACAGTCAGATGACGATGCTCTTCTCGGCACCCGGCATGATGAAGTCGGCAGGATATGCCATTTATACAGGTGGTACAAAAACTGGAGGTGAGGAGTTTCATGGCTTGACGACCGGGGCAACATTCGGAGGTGGCTCGCAGGTGGCTACTTTTACCACCGGCAGCATGGTAACTACGGTGCGTTGACGCTCGGAAGAACTTTGGAAAAACAAAAACGGTGCGCAAACACTTGAGATGTGTGTTTGCGCACCGTTGGTGTGTTAGGGCATTTATGCTTGATTGAAAGCGGCTTCTTCGGCAGCACGGATGATTTCTTCGCGTGCCTTTTCGCTGTTTTCATCAGCCTTTTCAGTATTTTGACGAGGGCGCTTTCGGCGGTGCGAACGTGCGGCCGACTTTTCGCCGTCGTTTTGCGCTGAGGCTTCTTGCTTTGTGGCTGCTTGTGCCTGCTTTTCCGATGTTTCAGTTGTCTGAAGCGGTTTTTCCGTGGGCACTTCAGCCTGTTTTGCTCCGGGATTGGCTTTTTTCTTTCGCGGTGTCGGTTTTTTCTTTTCCGTCTCAGCCTTTTCCGTCGTGTTGGCGTTGGGCTTTTCTGTGCTTTCCGCTTGTTGCGTCTCGTTGTTGAGTTGGGCCTCACGGGCTGCCCGACGCGTGCGTTTCTTCACAGGACGCTCGGTGCGGCATTCGGGTGTGCGTTGTTCGAGTTTGGCGATTTCTTCCTCGATTTCCTCAATTTTGGGCAGCACCGAGAATTCTTCCGCTCCCATGGCGGTGCGTTTTTCTTTGGCTCTGAAGATGCTGTCGAGGAACTTCGGTTCGCGGCGAAGCTTCATCAGTGCTTCTTTGGCGGCTTTTTGTTGGCTCTCTTTCTTTGAATATCCGCTGCCGGTGCCGGCCACAATTCCTTCGATGACAACGCGCATTTCGAAGCAGGGGTTGTTGGTGCCCGGATTGATTGTGTTGGTCAGTTCAAAGGTGGCAGAGATTTTGTTCTTCTGACTCCATTCCAGCAACTTGCTTTTGAAATTCACTTCTTTCTTTGCCACGCCGTCGATGTCGATAAGGCGGCCCAGAATGCGGCGTTTCAAGAACCATTTGCAGTGGTCGTAGCCTCGGTCAAGGTAGACAGCTCCCACCAAAGCCTCTAAGGCATTTCCGCCAAGGTGGCTGTTGTGCGACGAGTTGTTGATTTGACTTTGCACAAGCTCTTCCAATTTCATTTCCTTGGCCAGCGCATTCAGCGTGGTGCGTTGCACGAGCTTGCTGCGCGTGTCTGTGAGAAATCCTTCGCGTTTGCGATCGAAGTGATGGTACAGGATGTCGCTCACAGTGGCTTCGAGAATGGCATCGCCCAAGAATTCGAGTCGCTCGTTGTTTAGGGATTTTCCGTTGCGCCCTTTGAAAGCAACCGACTTGTGCACCAACGCTGTGCGATAGAACTCAATGTTTCGAGGATAGAAACCCAGAATGCGATATAAGGAAGAGTAAAGCTCCCTATCCTTTCGGAAGGGGAGCTTCACTTTGTCTATAAGATTGGCAATCATACGTGCGTTTTCTTATGCCTCATATTTCTTCACGATGCAGCAGGCGTTGTGTCCGCCAAAGCCGAACGTGTTGCTCAGAGCGGCGCGTACGGGACGCTCCTGTGCTTTGTTGAATGTGAAGTTGAGGTTGTAATCGATGTTTTCATCGTTGTCGCCTTCCGTGTGATTGATGGTGGGAGGCACGATGTCGTTCTGTACAGACAGACATGAGATGAGCGTTTCCACAGCTCCTGCTGCACCGAGCAGGTGTCCGGTCATCGATTTTGTGGAGCTGATGTTGAGTTTGTAAGCGTGCTCTCCGAAAAGTTTCAAGATGGCTTTCACTTCCGACACATCGCCCACGGGAGTGGACGTGCCGTGCACGTTGATGTAATCGATGTCCTCGGGTTGCATCTCTGCGTCCTTGAGTGCGCGGCTCATCACCAAGTGAGCGCCCAAGCCTTCGGGGTGAGAGGCAGTGATGTGGTGTGCGTCGGCTGACATGCCCACTCCGGCTACTTCGCAATAGATTTTTGCTCCGCGTGCCTTGGCGTGCTCAAGTTCTTCCAGGATGAGGCAGGCTGCGCCTTCGCCCATCACGAAACCGTCGCGGCTTGCACTGAAGGGGCGTGAAGCGTGCTCGGGGTCATCGTTGCGGGTGGAGAGCGCGTGCATGGCTGTGAAACCTCCCACACCACCGGGGCAGATGGCAGCCTCAGCACCACCGGTTACGATGGCATTAGCCTTGCCGAGGCGGATGAGGTTGAAAGCATCGGCGATGGCATTTGTGGATGAGGCGCAGGCAGATGTGGTGGTGTAGTTGGGACCGTGAAATCCGTAGTTGATGGATATCTGTCCGGACGCGATGTCTGCAATCATCTTCGGGATGAAGAAAGGATTGAACTTGGGACCCATTCCGGCTCCGTTTACCGCGTAGTTGCTTATCTCTTGCTCGAAGGTGTTGATTCCTCCGATGCCGACACCGAGGATGACGCCGATTTCGTTTTTGTCGATGCCTTCTGCATCAATGCCGCTGTCTTGAACGGCTTGCATGGCTGCCACGATGGCATATTGTTCGTAGAGGTCCATTTTTCGGGCCTCTTTGCGATCGATGAAGTCGGTGGCTTTAAAATTTTTTACTTCGCAGGCAAATTGTGCCTTAAACTGTGAAGCGTCGAAGTGAGTGATGGGGCCGGCTCCGCTGACACCTTTCTTAATGTTCTCCCATGTTTCTTCAACATTGTTTCCCACGGGAGTGAGTGCTCCGAGGCCGGTTACGACTACTCTTTTCAGTTCCATAGTTATTTCTAAAATGTTGCGACCTTATTAAATACCTACAAAGGAGTGTAGGATAGAGGTGCGGAATGTTCCGCGAGGCTTGCTATCCTACACCCCTTTGATGAGTGAATTGGGGTCTGATGTCAAAATTATTTTGCGTTGGCTTCGATATATGCGATAGCGTCGCCTACGGTGCTGATCTTCTCAGCTTGATCGTCGGGAATTTGGATACCGAATTCCTTCTCAAACTCCATGATGAGCTCTACAGTGTCCAAAGAATCTGCACCGAGATCGTTGGCGAAGCTGGCTTCGTTGTTCACTTCTGCTTCTTCAACACTGAGCTTGTCTACGATGATTTGCTTTACTTTTGCTTCGATTTCAGACATGGTCTTTTACTTTTTAGATATTAGTAATATGTTTCTTGTGAATTCTTATGGCTGCAAAAATAGGGCATATAATTAATAAAAACAAATCTTTGAGGGAAAAAAGACGCGATACTTGCACATTTCAAGTCGAAATGTGCTTTTTGTGTGTCAGAAGTCGGTGTGTGGAAGTAGATATATGTCGTGGGAAAGTTTCAGGTGAGTGGTGATGAAAACCGTTTTCTTTTTACGGAATTTCGGAACTGCGACGATGAAAATTCTGCGGTGCTTGCAGAATTTTCTACAAGCACTGCAGAAATTTCTAAACGCCTTGCAGATTTTCGGTGCGTGCGCAGAGAGAAGCAAGGGAGGCGCGAAGGCAAAACAAAAACACCCTCGGTGAGGCCGAGGGTGTGATGGGTGAGTGTGAATAAGCAATTCCTGGAATTTCAGCTACACAAAGTCTTCTCCCAACTGCACTTGTGCTTCGTTGACCAGGCGGCGCACCAGTGCCGGATCATCGTTGGGGCAAATCACGAGCACATTGTCGCTGGCTGCCACAAGGTATCCGTCGAGGCCGCGAATCACGGCGGCTGTGCCGGAAGGGAGGCGCACCAAATTGTTGCGGCAGGCGGAGAACATCACACGCGAATCGCAAATCACGGCATTGCCATCGGCATCTTTTTCTTCCACCTGATATAATTCCGGCCAGCATCCGATGTCGGCCCAACCGAAGGTGCATTCGCGTACCACCACCTTCTCAGAATGGCCGAGGATGGTGAGGTCCAGGCTGCTGTGCGTGGTCGAAGGATAGTGCTCGATGATGATGTCAAGCTCCTCTTGGGGAGTGAGCGGTGTGCTCTCTGCTGCTTGGGAAGTCATGGCAGGAATGAGCGTCTTGATGCGCTCGTTCATGGTGTGCACGTTCCAAAGAAACAGACCGGTGTTCCAAAGAAACTCGCCGCTTTCCACAAACATGCGGGCATATTCAATGTCGGGTTTCTCGGTGAACGACTTCACGCGGCATAGGTTGGTCGAAATTTCTTCGCCTCGCTGAATGTATCCGTATCCGGTGTTGGGCTCAGTGGCGCGGACACCGATGGCCAGAAACTCATTGTGGTCGTGCACATAGCGGAAAGCGTCGCGCAGTTGTTGTTCATACAGATCTGTGTCAACGATGTATTGGTCTGCCGGAACAGCCATCACGGCTGCATTAGCATCGCGCACGGCAATGTGGGCTGAGGCGCGGACAGCGGCCGGAGCGGTGGAGAGTTGCACCGGCTCGGTCAGGATGTTGGCAGCCGGAAGCATCGGCAGTTGCTCGTTCACCAAATCCGTGTATTCAACGAATGTACTTATATATATATGAGAGGGCGGAATGAAGCGCGACACTCGGTCGAACGTCTGCTGAAGCAGTGTGCGTCCGGTGCCGAAGAAGTCG
>JAEIGA010009764.1_pt1 | contig 14535 bp, 12 predicted proteins | sample 9270691 | NCBI WGS metagenome assembly JAEIGA01 (sample SAMN17057246, study PRJNA624740) | gut metagenome | biome: biome; isolation source: fecal sample | host: Bos grunniens | place: China: Xizang | collected 2019 | reverse complement strand
TTTTCAAGCTCACGCATAACGGGTTCGCCGTTTTCGCCGCTGCCGAAAAGCTCTTCACGGGCTTCGTAGCTCTTTGTTGCCCTTTCAAGGAGGGTTTCGCGGATTTCTTCCTTATCGGTGCTGTCAAAGTCATCTTCCTTGATGAGACCCCAGCCCTTGAACTTATCCTTGAGACCGTCGATGTTCCAGTCGCTCTTTGAAGCACTTGCGTTGCAGAACATATCAACAGCTTCATTGATGCTGTTTTCAATCATGCGTGTAATGACGGGCTTGAGCTCTTCGCCGTCAAGCACCTGATTACGTTGCCTGTAAATAAGCTCTCTCTGGCGGTTCATAACGTCGTCATACTGAAGAACGTTCTTTCTGATGGCGAAGTTTCTGCCTTCAATCTTCTTCTGTGAGCTTTCAATTGTGCTGGAAATCATCTTGGCTTCGATGGGCATATCTTCGGGTGTTTTGAGGGTGTTCATAACGGAGGTGATTCTCTCGCCGCCGAAAAGACGCATAAGGTCATCTTCAAGCGAAAGGAAGAATCGGCTGGCGCCCGGGTCGCCCTGACGGCCTGCACGGCCTCGGAGCTGGTTATCGATACGCCTTGATTCGTGGCGCTCGGTACCGATGATGAAAAGTCCGCCTGCTTCCCTTACTTTTTCGGCTTCGGGCTCAATCATTTCATCATATTTCTTTTCGAGCGTGGTATACTGAACCCTTGCGTCAAGGATTTCCTGATTATCTGTTTCCGCAAAGCCTGTTGCTTCCGCAATCAGTTCTTCGGTGCAGCCCATACGGCGCATTTCGGATTTTGCGAGGTATTCGGAGTTACCACCGAGCTTGATATCGGTACCACGGCCTGCCATATTGGTTGCAATGGTAACTGCGCCGAGCTTACCTGCCTGGGCAACGATTTCTGCTTCTTTGTCGTGATACTTTGCGTTAAGAACTTCGTGCTTGATGCCCTTACGCTTGAGCAGAGCGCTGAGAAGTTCGGATTTTTCGATTGAAACGGTACCGACAAGCACAGGCTGACCCTTTGCGTGGCATTCCTCAATCGTTTCGATAACAGCAAGATATTTTGCCTTTTCGGTTTTATAAACGACGTCGGGCATATCCTTTCTTATCATCGGCTTGTTGGTGGGAATATCAATAACATCAAGGCTGTAAATCTGGTTGAATTCGGTTTCTTCCGTCATGGCGGTACCCGTCATACCCGAAAGTTTCTTATAAAGACGGAAATAATTCTGGAAAGTGATGGTCGCAAGTGTCTTGCTTTCGTGCTCAACGCTTACGTTTTCCTTGGCTTCGATTGCCTGGTGGAGGCCTTCGTTATATCTTCTGCCGAGCATGATACGGCCCGTGAATTCGTCTACGATGAGGACCTGGTTATCCTTGACAACGTAGTCAACGTCACGCTTCATAACGCCGTTTGCCTTGATTGCCTGGTTGATGTGGTGCTGAATTGTCATATTCTCGGCATCCATAAGGTTTTCGAGGTTGAAGAAGGCTTCCGCCTTGGCAACGCCCGATTTTGTGAGGGTTGCTGTTTTCGCCTTTTCGTCAACAACGTAATCGCAGTTTTCGTCAACAAGGTCTTCGATATTTTCTTTGGAATTGACTTCCTTGATTCTTGTGCATTTAAGGGACTGGGCAAAGCGGTTTGCCATCATATAGAGGTCGGTTGATTTTTCGCCTCTGCCCAAAATGATAAGGGGCGTTCTTGCTTCGTCAATAAGAATCGAGTCAACTTCGTCAACGATTGCGAAGCTGTGGCCTCTCTGCACTTTATTATCTTTATAAACAACCATGTTGTCACGCAGATAGTCGAAGCCCATTTCGTTGTTTGTGCCGTAGGTGATATCAGCGGCATAAGCCTCTTTTCTTTCCGCATTCTCTTTTTCGTGGATGATAAGGCCGACGGTAAGACCCATGAAGCGGTAAACCTTGCCCATCCACTCGCTGTCACGGCGTGCAAGGTAATCGTTAACGGTAACGATGTGAACGCCTTCGCCTGAAAGGGCGTTGAGGTATGCGGGGAGGGTCGCAACAAGGGTTTTACCTTCACCCGTTCTCATTTCGGCAATTCTGCCCTGATGCAGAATGATACCGCCGATTATCTGGACAGGGAAATGCTTGAGGCCGATAACACGCCACGATGCCTCTCGGCAGGCGGCAAAAGCTTCGGGGAGGATATCGTCGAGCGTTTCGCCGTTTGCAAGGCGCTCTTTGAATTCGGGAGTTTTTGCCTGGAGCTGTTCGTCGGTAAGCTTTGCGTATTCTTCTTCAAGAGCAAGAACCTTGTTGCAGATAGGTTTGATTCTCTTGATTTCTTTTGTTGAATAATCGCCGAAGATTTTAGTAAGTAAGCCCATTTTTTACACCTCAGAGGTAATTTATTTTTTATATTGTAATATTCGGAAGTTTATGATAAAATTCTGTTGAAACAAAAACATTCAAGGAGTGTCCTCTATGCCGAAAAGAAACGACTATATTTCATGGGATGAATATTTCATGGGAATCGCCCTGCTTTCAGCACGCCGCAGTAAGGACCCCAGCACGCAGGTCGGCGCCTGCATTGTTAACAGCCGCAACAAGATTATGTCCGTCGGCTACAACGGATTCCCTCAGGGCTGCAGCGATGATGACTTTCCCTGGGAGCGCAGCGGCGAAGAATACGAAACAAAATATCCCTACGTCTGCCACGCCGAGCTCAACGCCATTCTCAACAACGGCGGCTCAAGCCTCGACGGCTGCAAAATCTACGTTGCCCTCTTCCCCTGCAACGAATGCGCAAAAGCAATCATCCAGAGCGGAATCAAAGAGGTTATCTATCTTTCCGACAAATATGCCGATACGGTCGGCGTCAGAGCATCAAAAAGAATGTTTGACAGCGCAGGCGTAAAGTATAATCAGCTCACCCCTGCGAGCAACGAACTTCTGATAGACTTCAGAAAAGAAAATATATGATTTTCAAGGGCTTTCTCAAAAGGGAAAGCCCTCTTTTTATCAGTAAGAGTAAATAACGCTGCCTGCCTTTGCGCCGTCAGCGGAAAGAGCACGCACGCTCATAACGCTTGATGCGTCAAGCCAGACAAAGCCGCCGCTTTCGCTGAAGAGAAGGGGTTCGCTGAAGATTGCAGGCTCTTTTGAGCCGTCAACGGTGCAGTAAATAAGGGTCTGCACAAGCGTGCCCTTTGAATTTTCTTCTCCCATGCCTGCAAAAACGATTTTTGAGCCGTCGGGGCTGACGGTCATCGAATCGGCAGACTTGATATTGATATCTTTGAGGGTCTTTGTTTCGCCGCTCATAAGGTCGGTGAGAACAAGGCTCTCTTTGTTTATTATATACTTGCCGTCCTGAATATAATTTTCAAAATAATCGCCTTCAAACGTTGCGGCAACCTTTTCTTCGCCGTTGAGGCTGACGATGCTGCTGAAGCCGCCGTCTGTCCTGCGCAGGAAGTGCATGCCGTTTGCATCGTTGACAAACCAGAGGCCGAGAATATCCTCAACAACAATCTGGGGGCGGTATGCGCTTGAGAATACCATTACGTCGGCGCGCCTGCCCCTGTCCTCAGCGGTATAATATCTGGAAGAGAGGAAGTATTTTGCATCGCCGAGGTTTGCGGCAAAATCATCGGTGAACATCGTCCAGTCGTTGCGCAGTGCGCCGTCAAGGCCGACAAGCCTTGTGTTCATCGAAACGCCTGTTGAAGCCTTGCCGCTTGCAAGGTTGAAGTTATAGATTTCGGAATAGATTTTTTCGGGATTTGAGAAATTTTCCTTTTCAAAATCAACGAGCAGGAGGTGGCCGTTGCCGTAGCCTGCAGGGGCGTTGATGAGCTTTGCAAAAGCATAGGAATAAACGTCAACGTCGGCATTCATTGAGGCGGTGAAAACGCCGTAGCCGCAGACCTTGCCGTCTTTTTCAATATATTTCACGGTAACGGGGATATTTTCAAACGAAGCATAGAGCTTTGTTGAAACCTCTTTGACTTCCAGCGCAGAGGGCACCATCACTCCACCGCTGTATTCAAAGAAAGCGATATTGCCGCTCAGGTCAGCGGTATAGTAAACGCCGCTGATATCCGTCGGCAGATAAACCGCATCAAGCGTTCTGAGCGATTGGTCGGACGTGTAAGCGCTCGAATCGTAGGAATAAACGACCGTCGGTTTTTCCGTTGTGTCAACGCCAAGCGGCGACGAGCCCTTGTCTTTTGTTACAAAGAAAGCCGTTGCGCTTGCGATTGCGGCAACCGCTGTTACCGCAGCAATGATTTTAAGTGCATTTCCCTTCATTTTATTTCCTCACTTTATATATTTATGGTAAGCTCGACCGGGCAATGGTCCGAGCCGAAAACGTCGCTGTGTATCTTTGCGCCGTCAAGGTTTTGCGCAAGCCTTTCGGATGCCACGAAATAGTCGATTCTCCAACCGACGTTCTTTGCCCTTGCCGAAAAACGGTAGGACCACCAGCTGTAAGCATTTTCAAGGTCGGGGTAAAAATATCTGAACGTATCGATGAAGCCGCTTTCGAGGATTTCGGTGAATTTGCCTCTCTCTTCGTCGGTAAAACCGGGATTGCGGCGGTTGGTTTTGGGGTTTTTGAGGTCGATTTCCTTATGAGCAACATTAAGGTCACCGCAGAAAATAACGGGCTTTGTTTCGTCAAGCTTTTTGATATAAGCCCTGAAGGCGTCCTCCCACTCCATTCTGTAATCAAGGCGAACAAGGCCGTCCCTTGAATTGGGAACATATACGGTGATGAAGTAAAAATCTTCAAACTCCAGGGTGATGACCCTGCCCTCCGTATCGTGTTCGGGGATACCGAGGCCGTAGGCAACGGAAAGCGGCTCTTCCTTTGTAAAAACCGCCGTGCCCGAATAACCCTTCTTTTCCGCATAGCACCAATACTGATGATAGCCGCCGAGTTCAAGCTCAACCTGACCCTGCTGGACCTTTGTTTCCTGCAGGCAGAGGATATCCGCGTCAAATGCCGCAAAGCTTGCGTAAAAATCCTTGTTGATGCAAGCCCTTATTCCGTTAACGTTCCAGGAAATAAATTTTCTCAGCGCCATATGCATAATCCTCCATTTTATAATCTGAAATATTATATCATATTTTTTTAAATATGTCACTATAATTTATTAAAATTATGTAAACAATGATAATACCTCTCTCCCCGTCGGTTGCGGCAAAGACGGCATTTTGCATAATTTTTGCAGCGCAGCACTTGACAAAAAGGCTGTAATGTTGTATTTTTAAGATAACTTATTATTGAGTATTGCGCCTTGACGCGCAATAAAAAATCATTTTTTCAGGAGGAAAAACCATGAAGAAGATTCTCGCAATTCTCCTCGCATTTGCAATGCTCTTCGCATTTGCAGCTTGCGGCGGCAACACAGAAGAAGAAACAACCGCTCCCGTTATTGAAGAAACAGAACCCGCTGTCGAAGAAACAGAAGCTCCTGCAGTTGATGCAACAGAAGCTCCCGTTGAAGGCGAAACAGCTGCTGAAGGTGAAACAGCTGCTGAAGGCGAAACTCTCGCTGAAGGCGAAACAGCTGCTCCCGCTGCTGAAATGACAAAGGCTGAATTCGCAGCTTTCCTTAATGCTGAAACAGCTAAGATCGCAAAGACAGGCAAATACAACATCAAGAGAGATTGCAACTACACAAAGAACATTGATGTTGGCGGTGCAACAAACATCCTCAACAAGCTCATCGGCAGCCTTTCCGACGGCAAGGACGACGTTAACTCCATCGTTGGCGGTTTCCTCGGTATCGGCACAAATTCCGCTAAGATGCCCGGCGGCGACATCGACAGCGAATATCAGCTCAAGGCAACAACAGTTACAGAAGCTGACCTCGGCAACTTCACAGTTGAAAACGGCGTTTACAAGTTCACACTTGCTAACGCTTCCAACCCCCAGAAGACAGGCGCAACTCCTCTTCACAGATTCACAAACGACTTCATCACACATCAGGAAGTTGTAGACAGCATTGCTGAAGCTACAGATGCTATCACTGTAACAAACACAAACGTTAACTACAAGAACATCAAAGTTGAAGTTACAGTTGTTGAAGGCAAGATCACAAACATCAAGTATTCATACGACTTCGATGCAGTTATCAACCTTAAGCTCGGTATCGCTATCGAAGGCACAGGCGCTGCTAAGACAACAGGCGTTTACTCAGATATCGCATATTAATCCTTAACGGATAAAAATGCCCTCCGCATTTCGGTGCGGAGGGTTTCTTTTTTCCTGAACACAAGAATCAAACACCTCATAATTAAAGAAAAAGGACCGCTGAGCGGTCCTTTGGTTTTATTCTTCAAATGCAAATCTTTCAACAAGTTCGTAGATATAGCCTTCCATTGCGGCAAACACCTTGCTGCCCAGAGCAATGAACGCAGGGTCGCCGTCACGGTCACAGAGCATGGCGTAATTCTTGCCGATTTCCTTGCCGATATCGCCTTTCTTTCTGACCGAAAGATAGTAAAAGCTGAACGATGAGCCGTCGGAAATATTGGAAAAGAATCCCGGTGATGAGGCGTTGAGCGCCGCATACATCGCATTGATTGCCTGCGAGGAAAGCATGGTGTGCGGCATATATTTATGCAGCGAAATCTGGGCGGTGAACGCCATGAGCGCGCGCAGCTGCATAAGCTCCTTGTTTTTGAGCCCTGCCGTTTCTTCGGGGAATTCTTCTTCGGGCACGATAGTTGCCAGCTTTTCGCCGAGCATCGTTGCCTTTTCCATATTGCCGTTGAGGCGGTATTCATCCATAAGTGCGGCAAGTTCGGTCAGTTCCGAACCTGCACCGTTCGCCTTTTTAGGGTGAAAGATTTTAATATCTTCATCGTTTCTCATTTTTATTTCTCCGCATAATTATTTTTCTGCTTCGGCAGCCTTGCGTTTTTTCATTTTTGACTTATATGTAAGCAAAGCCTTGACAGAGCTTTCGGGCGTTCCGTATTCGCCGAGAGAAATCGGCGCTTTTGAATACATTCCCCTGAATTCCGTGCCGCCGACGGTAAGCAGATTGTTTTCCGCCGCAATTTTAAGGATTTTTTCGCTCTGTTCGGGTGTGATTTCGGGATTCCAGGCTTCAACGCCGTCAATTCCCGCAAAAATCAGATCCTTGAGCAGCTCGATGCTCACGTCGGTTGACGGGTGAGCGAGCACGGCAATGCCGCCTGCCTCGTGGATAGCGTCGATAACGTCCTTGGGTTCGGGGAAATCGGGTTTAACGATAACGTTTTCGGGGCTTTCGGGGGAGAAAAGCTCATAATAAAGGTCGCCGTATATTCTGTCCGTCAGGCCGCATTCGAAAAGAGCGTGCATAATATGCTGCTCGAAAACAGCCGTTGAGCCCGTTGCGCATTTAAGAACAAGTTCGGGTGTTATCGGATATTTTTTTGCAATTTTAAGAGTCATAAGCTGGCAGGCTCTTTTCCTTGAAACCGTGTTTCTGTGGCAAAGGCCTTCGAGCCTGTCGGGGCTGTCGCTCAGGTAGCAGATAATTTCAGCCGCAATTCCTCTTTTTGTGTCATAAGAAGAGATTTCAACACCGGGGATAACCGTAAGACCCCTGCGCTCGCCGATGATTTTTGCCCTGACGGTGCCTGCCTGGCAGTCACGGTCGGTTATGGCGATGGTGTCAACCCCTCTTTTCTGGGCAAGAACGATAAGATCATCAATACCCATGGAGCTGTCTGACAATTTTGTGTGACAATGCAAATCTCCTGCCATATTTTTTACCTCTCTGAAAAAAAGCGATATTTACGCAATAATAACATAATTATTATAACTCAGATTTCCAAAGAGTGCAAGAGGTTAAATGCATAATATACATCAAAAATTTATCAACTCCGCCGAGCTTTTTATTTTAATATACTTGGAAAATATTATAATATGTGATATAATAATATATTAGCTTATCATTATAGAATAAATGGCGGTGAAAGTGTGAATAAAGTTGCAATCGGTCTGAGCGGCGGCGTTGACAGCGCGGCGGCGGCAAAGCTTCTGCTTGACAGGGGCTTTGAGGTTATGGGCATTATTCTGCGCCTCAAACCCGATAACTCCGCAGACGGCGATATCGCCGATGCGAAAAGAATCGCCGACACCCTCGGCATTGAGCTGAAAGTGCTTGACCGCAGAGAATATTTCAAGGCATCGGTCATTGAGCCGTTTATCGGCGAATACCTCGGCGGCAGGACTCCGAATCCCTGCGTTGAATGCAATGCAGCAATAAAATTCGGCGCGATGCTCGATTTTGCGCTTGAAGAGGGCTGCGACTTCCTCGCAACGGGCCATTATGCAAAAATCGAAGAAAAAGACGGCAGATTCCTGCTCAGACGCTCGGGCAGCAACAAAGACCAGAGCTATTTTCTCCACAGACTCACGCAGCACCAGCTTGCGCACGCAATGTTTCCGCTTGAGGGAATGGAAAAAGACGAAATCCGCGCAATCGCCGCAAACGCTTCCCTCCCCGTCGCTTCAAAGGGCGACAGCCAGGAAATCTGCTTCGTGCCGAATGATGATTATATTTCTTACCTTGCCTCTCTGGGCATCACTTCGCCGAAAGGCAAAATCACCGATAAAAACGGCAACGTGCTCGGCGAGCACAGCGGCATAATCAATTATACCGTCGGCCAGCGCAAAGGGCTCGGCGCCTACGGCAAGCCGATGTTTGTAACGGGCATAAACGCAGAGCAGAATACGGTCATAATCGGCGAAAACGGCTCGCAGTACAGCAGCGGCCTTGTTGCCGACAGGATGAATTACATTGCGTTTGAATCGCTCGGTAAACCAATAAAAGCGCAGGTCAAAATCCGCTTCCGTGCAAAGGAGCAGCCTGCAACCGTCACCCCCAACGCCGACGGCACCGTAACAATTATTTTCGACGAGCCCCAGCGCTCGGTAACACCGGGGCAGAGCGCCGTTATTTATGACGGCGATACGGTTATCGGCGGCGGCAGAATCATCAGACAGATTGACTGAACACGGATTCTATCAATTTTTCGCTGCCTTCGGGCGAATACTGCCAGCGGTCAATATGTCCGCTGCGTATGAAATACTTCGGCTCTTCAATCGGATAATCCGCTTTGAATGAATCAACAACCGTCAGCTTTATCTTCATTTTTGAAGGTATAATGCTTTTGATATAAACCCCTGCGTGGCTGCCGACCTCAACCCCTTCGGAAAATTCGGCAAGCCCTGCAAGGTTGGGCGAAAGCTCAACGAAAATCCCGTATTTTTCAACGCTTCTCACTATCCCGGGCACGGTTTCGCCGACGGAAAGCGCCGCTGCGTTTTCTTCCCAGGTGCCGAGCAATTCCTTGTGGGTGAGAGTAATCCTTCCGTCATCCCCGATGCTTCTGACGGCGGCAAAGATGTTCTGCCCTGCCCTGAAGCGTGCGCTCGGGTGCGGAATGCGCGAAACGGAAATACTGTCAATCGGCATAAGCGCACTTATCCCCGCACCGATATCGCAGAAAACGCCGAAGCCCTCGAGGTGCGACACCGTCGCAGGCACAACGTCGCCCGGGCGCAAGGCTGAAATATATTCTTCCAGGCACGCTTCCTGAACCGCTTTTCTGCTCAGGAGCGCAACGGATTTTCCGCTGCCGTCGGTGCTGAATCCCGTTATTATAAAGGTTACGGGCTTATTGACCCGTGAGATAAGGGCGATATCCCTCACCCTGCCGTCCTCAATGCCGATTGCGCCCTCGTTTTTCGGGATAATACCCGTCATGCAGCCGAGGTCAACGTGCAGGTTATGTTCCGCATCGCATCGAAGCACCCTGCCTTCAAGCAGAGTTCCGTTATAAAAAGCTTCTCTCAACGTGCAAGCACCTGAAAGAAATTTCCTGTTTTCTTCGGTCATAATAAGCTGACCTTCGGGTTTGTAATTTTTCATTATTGACCACCGTTCCTTATTTTAGAGAAAATTCCCGTGTTATCAAAATATATGCAGATATCATATTTATTATGTTGAAAGAAAGGCGGATTATTATGGACGTCAGAATCGGCGACAGACTGCTTATGAAAAAACAGCACCCGTGCGGCGGCAATATATTTGAGGTAATGCGCATCGGCGCCGACTTCCGCATAAAATGCACCCAATGCGGCAGAGAGGTCATGCTCGAAATAGTCAAGGTTGAAAAAAACATCAAAAAGATAATCCGCGAGGAGGATAATGAATAAATGCTGGACAGACTCAATGAAGTTGAAAAAAGATTTGAAGATATAAACGAGAGGCTTTGCGAAAGCGACGTTGTTGCCGACATGGAGCAATACAAAAAGCTTATGCAGGAGCTTAAGGTACTCACGCCCATCGTTGAAAAATACCGCCTATACAAATCAACGGAAAGCTCGATGAACGAAGCAAAGGAAATGCTCGATGCGGGCGGCCTTGACAAGGAGTTCAAGGAGCTTTGCCAGGAAGAATACGAAGAATCGAAAGAAAAGCTCGCAATATACAGGGAAGAACTGAAGGTCCTTCTCCTGCCCCGTGACCCGAACGACGATAAGAACGTTATCGTTGAAATCCGCGGCGGCGCAGGCGGCGAAGAAGCCTCCCTTTTCGCAGGCGTGCTTTACAGAATGTATTCCATGTACGCCGAATCAAAAGGCTGGAAGAGCGAAATCCTCTCCTCAAACGCAACCGAGCTCGGCGGCTTCAAGGAAGTCAGCTTTATGATTGAGGGCGAGGGCGCATATTCACGCCTTAAGTTCGAAAGCGGTGTTCACAGGGTGCAGCGTGTGCCCGAAACCGAAAGCCAGGGCAGAATCCAGACCTCCACGGCGACCGTTGCCGTTTTACCCGAAGCGGAGGAGGTTGACGTTGACATCAACCCCGCCGATTTGCAGATTGACACCTACCGCTCGGGCGGCGCAGGCGGCCAGCACGTCAATAAAACCGAAAGCGCAATCCGCATCACCCATATCCCCACGGGCACGGTTGTTGAATGCCAGGATGAGCGCAGCCAGCACAAAAATAAGGACAGGGCGATGAAAATTCTCCGCTCAAAAATCCTTGAAGCGGAAATGGCAAAGCAGCACGAAGCCATCGCAGGCGAAAGAAAAGCCCAGGTCGGTACGGGCGACAGAAGCGAAAGAATCCGCACTTACAATTACCCCCAGGGCAGAGTCAGCGAACACAGAATCAACCTCACTCTTTATAAAATCGATGCCATCGTCAACGGCGACCTTGACGAGATTATTGACGCTTTGATCACCGCTGATACGGCGGAAAAGCTCAAAAGCGCAGAATAAAAAGGAATTTTATATGAAAACTCTTTTGTTAAAGGCCGAAAACACGGCTGACATAAAAAAAGCGGCGGAAATCCTCCGAAACGGCGGCCTTGTTGCCATCCCGACGGAAACCGTATACGGGCTTGCGGCAAACGCTTTTGACGGAGATGCGGCGGCGGCAATCTTCGCCGCAAAGGGCAGACCGCAGGATAATCCGCTGATAGTTCACGTTTCTTCTTTTGAAGAAATACCGCCTCTTGTGAAAGAGGTTGACCCGAGGCTTAAAGCCCTTGCAGAAAAATTCTGGCCGGGTCCTCTGACGGTTATAACGCCCAAATCACAGCTCATTCCGGACGCCGTAAGCGGCGGACTCGATACCGTCGGCATTAGAATGCCTTCGCACCCTACGGCGCAGGCGATAATAAAGGAAGCGGGCGTGCCGCTTGCCGCACCGAGCGCCAACGCATCGGGCAGACCCAGCCCAACAAGCGCTCAGCACGTTGCCGAAGATATGGACGGAAGAATCGATGCGATTGTTGACGGCGGCAAAAGCGACGTTGGCGTTGAATCAACCATAATCACCCTCGCAACCACCCCTCCGACTCTTCTGCGCCCCGGCGGAATCACGCCCGAGCAGCTTGAAGAAGTGCTCGGCGAAATTCAGATTTCCCACGCAGTGTTTGAGCAGCTTGCGGAAGGCGAAAAAGTGCAGTCTCCCGGAATGAAATACAAGCATTATTCACCTGCGGCACAGGTTACGATTATAAAGGGAAGCTTTGAGCAGTATAAAAACTTCCTCCTTGCGCAGAAAGACGAGGTCTGCGCCGTCTGCTTTTGCGGAGAGGGCAAAAACTTCACAAAAGCAATCGAATACGGCGCTGAAAACGACAGTTTTTCGCAGGCAAAAGGCTTCTTTGATGCTCTGCGTGAGGTTGATGCGCTCGGCTGCAAGCGTGCTTTTGTGCGCTGCCCCGCTTCAAGCGGAATCGGGCTTGCGGTCTATAACAGGCTGCTGCGCTCGGCGGCATTCAGAGAAATTGACCTTGATATAAAAATCCCCGTCATCGGCCTGACAGGGCAGACAGGGGCAGGCAAATCAACCGTTTCGGCAATGCTTGCGGAAAGAGGCTTCCTTGTTTCCGACGCCGATATTCTTGCAAGGCGTGCCGTCGAAAACCGCGAAGTCATATCGCTCCTCTGCCGTGAATTCGGCGATGATGTAATAAAAGACGGCGTGCTTGACCGCCGTGAGCTTGCAAGGCGTGCCTTTGCAACGCCCGAAGGGTCGCAGGCGCTGAATCTCATCACCCACCCCGAAATAACACGCCTCGCAGTTGAGGATATCCATGCGGCGCACTCGCTGGGCAAAAAAGCTGCCGTGCTCGATGCGGCTCTGCTTTTTGAAAGCTGCCTCGAATCGCTCTGCGACCTGAAGATAAGCGTTGTTGCCGATGAGGAAACACGCCTTGAGCGCATAATGAAGCGCGATTCAATCAGCCGTGAAGATGCCCTCCTGCGTATGAAAGCCCAGAAACCTGAGCAATATTATATTGAAAAATCCGATATCGTCATCAATAACAACAACGGCTCGGATTTGAACACACAGATTGAAAATATAACCGATAAATTCTGAAAGGATGATAAAAATGAGCGAAAAAACACAGGCAGAAATCCTCAAGGAAGAGCTTTTTGCCGTTAACGACCACTCGGCATATACCTGCGAAGACGGCGAAATCGAAACCGCCGATTTCTTCTGCGAAGGCTACAAAACCTACCTCAACACCTGCAAAACCGAGCGTGAAGCAGTCGCTTACACCAAAGCCCTTGCCGAAAAAGAGGGCTTCAGACCCTTTGACCCCAAGGTAAGCTACAAAGCGGGCGATAAGGTTTATTATGAAAACCGCAAAAAGGCTCTCATTCTCTGCGTTTTCGGCACGGAAGGCCTTGAAAAGGGAACAAAAATCGTCGCTTCCCACGTCGATTCTCCCCGTCTTGACATAAAGCCCAATCCGCTTTATGAAGACGCTGAGCTCGCTCTCTTCAAGACTCACTACTACGGCGGAATCAAAAAATACCAATGGACAGCCATTCCCCTTGCGCTTCACGGCGTTATTTACCGCAAGGACGGCGAATGCGTAACCGTCAATATCGGCGAGGACGAGGGCGACATACAGTTTGTTGTGACCGACCTTCTTCCCCACCTTGATAAACAGCAGGCAAGCCGCCCCAGGGGTGAAGTTATCAAGGGCGAAGAACTCAACGTCCTCATCGGCTCACGCCCCTTCGGCAAAGAAAAGGGCAGCGAGCTTGTGAAGCTCAATATTCTTAAGATTCTCAACGAAAAATACGGCATTACCGAAGCCGACTTCCTTTCCGCAGAGCTTGAATGCGTGCCTGCGATGAAGGCTTCCGACATCGGCTTTGACCGCAGCATGATCGGCTCCTACGGCCACGATGACAGGGTTTGCGCTTACCCTTCAATCATGGCAGCTTTTGCCGTAACAGCGCCCAGATATACAACCGTTACCGTCATCACCGATAAGGAAGAAATCGGCTCGGACGGCAACACAGGCCTCTGCTCCGATTATCTTAAGCACTTTATCGAAGATATCGCCGCAACGCAGGGTCTTAGCGGCAGAGACGTTCTCAGGGCAAGCGAATGCCTTTCAGCTGACGTTAATGCAGGCTTCGACCCCACGTTCCCCTCGGTTCACGATAAGCTCAACGCTGCCTACCTCAACAAGGGCATCGTTGTTACAAAATACACGGGTGCCAGGGGCAAGAGCAGCACAAACGATGCAAACGCAGAATTCATGGCAAAAATCAGAGCTCTTTTTGACGGCAAAAACGTCGCCTGGCAGACGGGTGAACTCGGCAAGGTTGACGAGGGCGGCGGCGGAACGGTTGCAAAATACATTGCAAACCTCGGCGTTGAGGTAGTCGACGTCGGCGTGCCCGTGCTTTCGATGCATGCGCCGTTTGAAGTTGTTTCAAAGCTCGACGTTTACATGGCGTTCAAAGGCTTCAGCGCTTTCCTTGCAGATTAATTCATTTTGTTAATATAGAAAAATAAACACTTTTCGGCATAAATGAAACTAAAAATATGTCTATTTCGTGAACTTGTTTACAATTTGTTCATATTTTTACAACACAGTTTAAACAACACGGGTCTATCATAAAGCCATGCAATAATATTGCATTTTTAAACAGACATCTTCTTTTTTCATTTTTATTTTCTCTTTCCCCAACGCACTGCCGAATGCCGCATACATTCG
>JAEIGA010009763.1_pt1 | contig 14535 bp, 12 predicted proteins | sample 9270691 | NCBI WGS metagenome assembly JAEIGA01 (sample SAMN17057246, study PRJNA624740) | gut metagenome | biome: biome; isolation source: fecal sample | host: Bos grunniens | place: China: Xizang | collected 2019 | reverse complement strand
GCCGTCCTAACCGAACGGGAGCGCAAAGGTACTAACTTTTTCTTATCTTCCAAATTTATTTTGAAAAATTTTTAACTTTTTTTCGCCCGTTTTTGCAGTTACAAAGATTATACGCTACACATCTGACTAATTTTAAGGAAATTACAGAAATATTACAATCTGTAACTTTTTGTAAACTTTTTTCAAAATAAATTGAAGGCATACCTGGGATAATGGAATTCCACTGCCAGGCTCATGAAATCAAATAAACACTGTTATATCCAAAAGAGGAAAATGCAAAATTGCAGCTGGCTGGTAAATGAACAAACAACTTAAAATAGGGATACTCATACAAGATGTAAAAATGGAAAGATTCTGTCGGGATAAAAATAAGTCAAAGTATATATACAAGTATACCTATATATAGTAAGGGAAGAGTATTTTGATCAGGTCTTTTATATAAAGTTTGATTTTGGGGCTATTTTGTTGGTTATTTTTAATAAAAATCTTACCTTTGCGCGCAATATGAAAAAAGGCAATCACATATATCAGTCAAATAGTCATTGGCGTGTCCGACGCCAATGCGGCGTGGTTGTTTCAGTCCGACGATAAGGCAATTCTTAAGATTTTCCATAATCATTATGCCTTGGTCCAGATGGTGCACAAGATTTTTATATCTGGACAATTTTAATTGGAGTTTTCCTTTTTTTGTAACCATTTAACTAATTATCAGGATGAAATTCAATATTTATGTGGCAGATGAGTCCCACGTAAAATATGCTGAGGAGATTTGCGAGCTCGTGTATATTTCTGCCCAGGAGCGTGGTACAGGTATTGCCAAACGTAGCCCGGAGTATGTAAAAGAGAAGATGAGAGACGGCAAGGCTGTAATTGCACTTGCAGAAGATGGTACATTTGCAGGATATGCGTATATTGAAACCTGGAGCCACACCAAATTTGTTGCAAACTCAGGTCTTATTATAGCACATCAGTTCAGAAAAACAGGTTTGGCAAGAGCTATCAAGAAGAAAATTTTTGAATTGTCAAGAACAATGTTCCCATTTGCAAAAATTTTCAGCATAACTACCGGTCTTGCTGTCATGAAGATTAATTCAGATCTTGGATACAGACCTGTGCCATTCTCTGAACTTACTACAGATGAAGAGTTCTGGAAAGGGTGTGAAGGTTGCAGAAATTTTGACATTCTGCAAAGGAACAATTATAAAATGTGCCTTTGTACAGCCCTTTTATATGACCCGACAAAAGAGAATAAGGAGAGATTGAAGGAGCTTGAGGCATCTGAAAAAAACGGAATATCCCAAGATTCAGAGAAAAATAAAGGACATCATTTCCCCAATATCCTCTCTTTGGTCGGTAAAGGTGTGGCATATCCGTTCAAGACGATAAACAAGAGCTTGCACAGCAAAGGCAACAGGCAAGAGGATGAAAAATAGCAGTCATCGAGAATAAGAAAATACAACATAACCGAAAATAGTTTAAAAATTATATATCATGAAACAAAAAGTTGTTCTAGCATTCAGTGGAGGTTTGGACACCTCTTTCTGCGTTCCCTATCTAAAGAATGAAAAAGGTCTTGAAGTTCATACCGTTATGGTAAACACAGGTGGTTTTACTGAAGAAGAGGCCAAAAGGATTGAGGAGAGAGCCCTTCACTTGGGAGCTGCATCACACACTAACATTGATGCGGTTGAGACATATTACAACAAGGGAATCAAATATCTTATCTTTGGAAATATCCTAAAAAATGCAACATATCCGCTATCAGTAAGTTCTGAGAGAGTATTCCAGGCTTTGGAGGTGTTGAAACATGTAAAGAAACTTGGTGCAGATTATGTTGCACACGGAAGTACAGGTGCGGGCAATGACCAGGTACGTTTTGACCTTGTATTTGAGGTTCTGGCTCCAGAGGTAGAGATTCTTGCACCTATCCGCGAACTTGCATTGAGCCGCAAGGAGGAGATAGATTACCTTGTAAAACATGGTTTCAACTTCAGCTGGGAGAAATCAAAATACTCCATTAACCAGGGAATCTGGGGTACAAGTATTGGAGGTGTTGAAACACTTTCATCAGATGGATACCTTCCAGAAGAGGCTTATATTCACCATGCAGAGAAAAGTGGAGAAGAGAAGGTTTCAATTGAGTTTGAAAAAGGCGAGCCTGTTGCCCTTAACGGTAAAAAAATGTCACCTGTACAGTTGATAAGGGAGTTGGCAGATATTGCCAACCAGTATGGTGTGGGAAGAGATATACACATTGGAGATACCATCATTGGAATCAAGGGTCGTGTAGGATTTGAGGCTGCTGCACCACTTATTATAGTAAAGGCACACCACTTGTTGGAGAAACATGTACTTACAAAGAACCAGCTTAACTGGAAAGACCAGATTGGCAATTTCTATGGTCAGCTGATGCATGAAGCACAGTATCTTGAACCAATTATGAGAGACATGGAGGCCTTTATGGACAGCACACAGGAGAGCGTTTGCGGAACAGTTGACATTCTTCTAAGACCTTATAACTTCTTTGTACTTGGTTGCAAGAGCAAATATGATATGATGAGTTCAAAATTCGGTGAATACGGAGAGATTAACAAATCATATACCGGCAGGGATGTTGTCGGATTTACAAAAGTGCTTGCAAATCCATTGAAAATCTACTACTCATTGCATGAGGAGAAGAATGTTGAATAAATTCTAAAGTCTGAAAAAGGAGAATATAATGATAAAAGCTGCAATTGCCGGAGCTACCGGATATACAGCAGGAGAGCTGATCAGGATACTGCTCAACCACCCAATGGTTGAGATCGAGTCTGTACTTAGCACCACAAGTGTCGGACAAAAGGTGTGTGATGTCCATAGGGATCTGATTGGAGAGACTGACCTTGTCTTTACTGACAAGCCAACCGATCCTGATGTGGTTTTTCTATGCCTCGGTCACGGACTTTCAAGAGAATTTCTTGACACTACCTCTCTTCCCGACAAATGCAAGATTGTAGATCTTGGAAATGACTTCAGGCTTGATCCGGACTACAATGGAAAACATTTTGTGTACGGCCTTACAGATACATTCAAGGAAGAGATACTTGGAGCGGATTATATTGCCAACCCTGGATGCTTTGCAACAGCAATACAGACAGCAATTGTACCATTGGCAAGTGCCGGTATCCTTAATGATGAAGTTCATGTAACTGCCATTACCGGTTCTACAGGAGCTGGTAAAAAACCTGGTGAAACCACCCATTTCAGCTACAGGGACAATAATCTTTCAATATACAAACTCTTCACACACCAGCACCTTGGTGAGATAAAACGCACATTGACAAGACTCCAGGGCAAAGAGGCCCCACAAGTTAATTTCGTTCCATTAAGGGGTGATTTTCCAAGAGGAATATTTGCCAGTGTGTACACAAAATGGGATGGATACAAGAGTGCGGACGGAACAGCAAAGAGTTCATTGGAAGATGCTGTCGAGCTATACAGCCAATACTATAAGGATTCTCCTTTTGTATTTGTTTCTGAGAAAGGAATTAGTCTTAAAGAGGTTGTAAACACCAACAAAATACTTCTGCACATAGAGTTACATAATGGATACATTCATATTTCTTCAATAATAGACAATCTTGTAAAAGGCGCAAGCGGTCAGGCTGTCGAGAATATGAATATGATTTTTGGTCTTGACCGGACAATGGGACTGAAATTGAAACCGAGCGCATTTTAATTGTCCGGATACAATTTGTATTTGTTTTATTAAGAGTTTGTCATGAAATTATTTGATGTATATCCGCTATGGAACATTGAGCCTGTAAAGGGTCAGGGATGCCATATATGGGATAAAGAGGGAAATGAGTATCTTGATCTGTATGGCGGTCATGCTGTAATCAGTATTGGACACTGCCATCCTACATATAACAAAATGCTCAAGGAGCAGGTTGACAATTTGGGTTTCTACTCAAATGCAGTCCAGAATGGACTTCAGAAGAGGTTGGCAGAGGAGCTCGGAGAGATGTGCGGCTATCCTGACTACAATCTGTTCCTATGCAATTCCGGAGCAGAAGCAAATGAAAATGCCTTTAAGGTTGCCTCTTTCAATACAGGAAGGAAGAAAATCCTTGCCATAAAAAAAGCTTTTCACGGCAGGACATCTGGCGCTGTGGAGGCTACAGACAATCCAAAGATTCAGGCTGAGTTCAACAAGAACAACAATGTTACATTTGTTCCGCTAAATGATATTGAAGCAGCCCGCATGGAGTTGGAGAAGAGAGAATATGCCGCACTTATTATTGAAGGTATCCAGGGTGTTGCAGGCATTTTTGTTCCCGACAGCAACTACCTCAACTCTTTGAGGAAGATATGTGATGAAACAGGAACTTTACTTATCCTTGATGAGATCCAGTCGGGATATGGCCGTACCGGCAAATTCTTCGCACATCAGTATAGCGGGGTTAAGGCAGATATTATAACTGTTGCGAAAGGTATTGGAAACGGATTTCCATTGTCGGGAGTAATAATATCTCCTAAAATAGAGGCATCTTATGGTATGTTGGGTACCACATTCGGTGGAAACCATCTCGCCTGCACAGCAGCAATCGCTGTCCTTAAAGTGATGAAGGAAGAGAATCTTATAGAGAATGCAGCAATTGTCGGCCAATACCTTATGGACCAGCTCAAGGGGCATAAGGCTATCAAGGAGCTCAGAGGCAAGGGGCTTATGATAGGTATTGAGCTGAACGAAGGCTTCACAACACTTAGAAACCGCCTGCTGTTTGAGAAACACATCTTTACAGGAGGTGCAGGTGCAAATGTCATACGTCTGCTGCCACCGCTTTGCATCACAAAAGAGATTGCAGACCAGTTCATTACCGCATTTACTGAATTGGAAAACCAATAGGCCGCAAGGCTCCATTAAACCAACGTAAAAGTCAATATGAGAAATTTTATTACAGTAAACGATATAGGAGACATTAAAGAGGCTGTCAGGAAAGCCCAATATGTAAAGGCCAATCCATTTGCAGATTCACACCTTGGCAAAAACAAGACAATGCTGCTCATATTCTTCAATTCGAGCCTTCGTACAAGATTGAGTACACAAAAGGCTGCACTGAATTTAGGTATGAATGTGATTGTGCTTGATGTCAATCAGGGTGCTTGGAAACTTGAAACAGAGAGAGGTGTCATTATGGACAGCGACAAGCCTGAGCATATTCTTGAGGCAATTCCTGTAATGGGTTCTTATTGCGACATTATTGGTGTACGCTCCTTTGCACAGTTCCAGAGCAAGAGTGACGATTATTCGGAGAAGATTCTTAACCAGTTCATCCAACTGTCGGGAAAACCTGTAATAAGCATGGAGGCAGCTACACGTCATCCGCTTCAGAGCTTTGCCGACCTCATTACTATTGAAGAGTACAAAAAAGTGGAGCGACCTAAGGTTGTATTGAGTTGGGCTCCACATCCTAAAGCACTTCCACAGGCTGTTCCCAACTCCTTTGTAGAATGGATGAAAGCATCAGATTATGAATTGGTTATCACACACCCTGAAGGATATGAGCTTGATCCTTCATTTACCGCAGGCTGCAAAATAGAGTATGACCAGAAAAGAGCATTTGAAGGTGCGCATTTCATTTACGGAAAGAACTGGAGCGCATTCAATGACCATAATTATGGCAAGGTTCTCTCTACTGACAGAAGCTGGACAATTGACTCAGAGAAGATGGCTCTTACAGACAACGGATATTTTATGCACTGTCTTCCTGTAAGGAGAAATATGATTGTAACTGATGAAGTTATTGAAAGTGCCAATTCTCTTGTAATTCCAGAGGCAGCAAACCGGGTGGTTTCAGCACAGACTGTGATTAAGGAGATTCTGCTGGGACTACAGTAGAATTTGCACCAATGCATTTCTTGAAACAAATGAAGCAAAGAGATTATATGAAGAATGTAACCATTATTAAAATAGGCGGAAATATTGTTGACAAACCTGAATCACTACAATACTTTCTAAACAATCTAAACAAGTTTGAAGGACCTAAGGTACTTATTCATGGAGGAGGAGCTATAGCAACCCAGCTCTCTTCAAAACTTGGGTTGGAGGTAAAGATGCACAACGGCAGAAGAATAACAGACGAGGAGACACTTAAACTCGTTACAATGGTTTATGCTGGTTTGATCAACAAACAGATTGTAGCCTCCCTTCAGAAAATTGGATGTAACGCTCTTGGACTTTCAGGTGCCGATGGTGATTCAGTTCCAGCTACCAAACGTCCTGCCAATCCGATTGATTGGGGATTTGTGGGGGATGTTGACCCACACAAAATAAACGCCTCATTGCTTACATCACTCCTTGGCAGGGGAATTACTCCTGTATTTTGCGCCATTACCCATGACGGCAACGGATCGTTGCTCAATACCAATGCAGATACAATGGCATCAAGCATTGCCATAGCATTGTCGGCAGAATACTCTACAAAATTGGTTTACTGCTTTGAAAAGGATGGAGTGCTGGCAGATCCCGATGACAACAATTCAGTAATTCCATTGATCACAAAGAACAGTTATAAACAGCTTCTTGAGGAGAAGAAGGTTGTTGGTGGTATGATTCCCAAACTTGACAATGCCTTTGCTGCCCTTGAAAACGGTGTTGGGGAGGTAGTCATAAAACATGCCGACAATCTGCTGTTGCCAAAAGAGACGGTTCTAAGGTTAGGATAGATGGTTGAAAGTGCTGTAAACATACTTAAGAAGATGATAGCCCTCCCCTCCTGCTCTTTTGAGGAGGAGAGGGTTGCTGATTTTCTGCAACAGTGGCTCATGGAGAAATCTTGCAAACCCGGCTCTTCCGGCTCCGGATTCAAGGTAATACGCCTGAAGAACAATATAGTTGCAATACCTGAAAGCTATGACAGTTCACTTCCTACACTTATGCTCAATGCCCATATTGATACCGTAAAACCGGCGGAGAGCTATACACTTGACCCATTTGGAGCAACTGAAAAGGATGGTGCCATATATGGTCTTGGCAGTAATGATGATGGTGGTTGCGTTGTTTGCATGATTCATACATTTCTGAACTTTACAGGATGCGTTGGGCAGAAGAATGAGAGAGTGGCAAATATTAACCTTATTCTTATGTTAAGCGCAGAGGAAGAGAGGTCAGGTGCGGGTGGAATCACATACGCTATGGATGTCATTAATGGGAATGTATGCGACGAGAAGAATACTGCCACAGATTTGCCGGAGGGATTTAAGATAGATTTCGCAATTGTGGGTGAACCGACATCCCTTAAAATTGCGGTTGCGGAGAGAGGTCTTCTCGTGCTGGATGCTACTGCATACGGAGTAAGCGGACATGCGGCAAGGGAAGAGGGCGTAAATGCCATATACAAAGCCTTGGAGGATATTGAAATCCTGAGAAATTTCACATTTGATAAGGTCTCACCAATAATGGGAAAAGTAAAACTTACAGTCACCCAAATCAATGCAGGAACTGTTCATAATGTTGTTCCTGACAGATGCAGCTACGTTGTTGACATACGTCCTACCGAACAATATACCAATCCCGAAATAGTAGAGTTACTGCAGGCCTCTGTTGAGAGTGACCTTAAAGCAAGGAATTTAAAGAACAGATCCTCTGCAACACCAGAGAGACACATACTGATGCAGGCTGCAGATGCTTTGGGAATTGAAAAGTTTGTATCTCCTACCACTTCAGACTGGATGAAACTGGAGATACCTGCAATAAAGGTAGGCCCGGGGGATTCATCCAGAAGCCATAAGGCCGATGAATATATAAAGATAAGTGAGATAGAGGCAGGTATTGCCCTTTACATCAGTCTTGTCAAGAAGATAGATGTTATCATGGAAAATTGCAGCTCCATGATGCAGGGCAGCTGTCGGGATAATAATGAAAATTGAAAATTATAGAATATGAGCAAGTTATGGAGTAAAGGGGTGCAGTCTACCCAATTAGTTGATTCATTTACAGTTGGAAATGACAGAATCCTTGATATGAGGTTGGCCAAATTTGATGTTCTTGGTTCCAAAGCACATATCAAGATGTTAAGTAGCATTGGTTTGCTTGAAAAATGTGAAGAGGAGGAGCTTCAGAAGGGGCTTGATGTGATTTTGGGTGAAATAGAGAGGGGTGAATTCAAATTGGGTGATGATGTAGAGGATATACACTCTCAGGTTGAATTCCTCTTGACCAACAGATTGGGTGAAATTGGCAAGAAAATTCACTCCGGAAGATCAAGGAATGACCAGGTCCTTGTTGATTTGAAACTTTTCCTCAGAGAGGAGCTGGAGATTTTCAGGGATGAGATTATTGAACTCTTTGATGTATTGCAGGGATTGAGTGAGAAGTACAAAAACATCCTTCTTCCCGGCTATACTCATGCTCAAATAGCAATGCCGTCATCTTTTGGAATGTGGTTTGGCGCATATGCAGAGGCTTTGGTTGATGATATGCACATGCTCAAAGGGGCCTATAATGTTGTAAACCAGAATCCGCTTGGTTCAGCTGCAGGATATGGAAGCTCATTTCCGCTAAACAGGGATATGACAACTGAACTGTTGGGCTTCAGTGCCATGAACTACAACTCCGTTGCAGCCCAACTAAGCCGTGGAAAGAGCGAAAAGGCTGTAGCAGCAGCCCTTGGCCAACTAGCACTTACTCTCAACAAATTTGCAGCAGACTGCTGCATATATATGTGCCCTAACTTTGGTTTTATCACATTTCCTGATGAACTCACCACAGGCTCAAGCATAATGCCGCACAAAAAGAATCCAGATGTTTGGGAGATTCTTAGGGGCAACTGCAATAGGATACAGAGCCTTCAGAATGAGATAGCCCTCATGACAACCAATATGGCACACGGATACCACAGAGATTACCAGCTGCTAAAAGATGTCCTTTTCCCAGGGCTTGAAACAATGCACAAATGTCTCTTCATGGCCAAGTATATGCTTGAAAATATCATAGTTAAAGATGGCATAGTAGAGGACAAGAAATATGAGTATATGTTTACCGTAGAGGAGGTAAACAAGAGAGTGCTCGAGGGAATGCCTTTCAGGGAGGCCTATAAGAGTGTTGGAATTGAGGCCAACGAGGGCAAGTTCCACTACTCAGGTTTTGAGGGAGGCACACCTTCAGTTGAAAAGCTTAACCATACCCACAAGGGCAGCATAGGCAATTTATGCAACGATGAAATTGCCCGGAAGATGGAACAGGCCAAGTTCTGATTTGAAAAAGTATGGTTGCCGAGAGGTTCTGTGCGTTAATGAGGTAGAGACTATCTCTTTGAGAGCTCAGACAATCTCCGATGAAGCAGGTACCGTTGTCTTGGTGTAGTTCCAATCTCTGCCATATCTATTATACCATTGGCATCTACAAGTATGGTAACAGGATAGAGTGAGGTAATTTTTCCAAGGGAATCAGCATCCACGAGGTGAATAAAGTTAAAATCCCGGCGTTTTACAATGCCGCGGATTTTTTCTTTTGGGTGGGTCGATACAGAAAAGAAGAGAATTTGCGGAAACTCCTTGCGCCACTCCTCAAGTTCAGGCATCTCAGCAATACATGGGCCACATCTCAGATTCCAGAAATTGAAGAGTGCTACTTTACCCTCAATATCTTTGGAACTCCAGACTCTGCCAGTTGTATCCTTTTCAGAAAACTCAGGCATCATCTCTCCAGCCGACACTCCAATTTCTCCCAATTTCATGCTTGTCCTATAATATTTTAAAGTTGGCAGAAGTGCCAGGATTGAATCTGCATTCCTTACCCTCTCCTTTGGAATTGCAAGTTTTTTACTCCAATCAGATAGGGCATTTCCATTGGCAGTCTTTATAACGGAGATCCTGTTACCATCGGGTTCTTTAAAATATCCTGCCCGTGAGTTTTCTGGAAGCGGTTCAGGCCTTTCAGTAAAGAAAAGTCCGTCTATAACCATTGATGGTACTACCATCTCCTCCGCCTCATGAGCTTTTGGGTATTTGGTGACAAAATAGATTATTAGCGAAGAGACTATCGCCAAACATACAAGTATGAGAATAAGCTGAAACCTTTTCATTGCAATTCAATTTAACTGATGCCAAATTAGATAAAAAGTTTAAATTATAAAAGGGGAATCGCCCAAACAGGTATAAAAAAGGACCCAAACCTCCGTGGTCTGGGTCCTTAAAACTTGCCAGATGCCATTGGCAAACTGTCAATCATCTATTCTCTCTCCATCAGAATTGTACCATACTGCCTGCAATAGCGTAAATTCTGTATTGACCTTAGTCTTTATCTTGCAGCCGTACTTGCTGCACCACTTACGTTTTACACTTGAGAACAAGCCTCTGTTCAAATATCCATCCAATACTGGATTCACCTCCAGGATGAAGGATTTTATAAATTTCTCCTTTACGTAATATGCCAATTGCCTTTCGAGGGCCTCATCTACAAGGATTGATGATGATATTTCACCCGTACCGTTGCACATTGGGCATTTTTCGTTAACTTTAATTTCTGTAGCCGGTCTTACCCTCTGCCTTGTAATTTGCATAAGGCCGAATTTTGTAAGGGGAAGGACATTATGTTTGGCTCTATCATTTGCCAAAAGGCTCTGCATATGCTTGAACAGTTTGACTTTATTCTCATTGGTTTCCATATCAATAAAGTCAACTATAATGATGCCACCCATATCTCTCAAACGCATTTGTCTGGCAATTTCATCTGCCGCATGCTCATTTACAATATATGAGTTCTCTTCCTGGTCAACACCATTTTTAGCTCTAATTCCACTGTTCACATCCACTACATGAAGTGCCTCGGTGTGTTCTATGACTATATAGGCACCCTGCTTGATTGGCACAACCTTTCCGAACGAGCCCTTAATCTGTTTTGTAACATCAAAGTGGTCAAAAATAGGGACATCCCCTTTGTAAAGCTTGACAATCTTTTCCTGTTCCGGAGCTATTGTAGAGATATAGTCAACAACCTCGTGATATACATTTTCATCGTTGACATGTATATTTGAGAACGAGTCATTCAACAGATCCCTAAGTATTGTTGTTGTTCTGCTGTTCTCTGTAAAGAGCATTTGCGGTGGTTTGCAATGCATCAGTTTTGCGCATCCCTCTTCCCACTTTCTTATGAGCATTTTGAGTTCTGCATCAAGAACTGCCGCCCTCTTTCCCTCTGCCGCTGTCCTTATTATAACTCCGTAATTCTTAGGAAGGATACTGTAGACAAGACGTTCAAGCCTTCTCTTCTCCTCCTTTGATGATATCTTCTGCGAAACATTAACCTTGTCTGCAAATGGAAGCAGCACAATGTTTCTTCCGGCTATTGATATCTCTGCTGTGAGTCTGGAACCCTTTGTAGAAATAGGTTCTTTCACTATTTGAACTATAATGGGTTGCCCCGGCTCAAGCACATCTGCAATCTTACCCTCTTTTTCGAGGATGGGTCCAATTTCAATGTTAGAGTAGAAAGTTCTCAAATCCCTATTGGGATTCATGTGCTTTACAAAAGCATTAAAGGCGCCGAAATTCAATCCGAGATCAAGGTAGTGGATAAAGGCATCCTTGTCATCGCCTATATCAACAAATGCAGCATTCAGAGCCGGCATTACCTTTTTTACCTTACCGAGGTAGACATCTCCAACAGAAAACTGCTTACCGTCATTCTGTTCCTTATTGAGTTCGGCCAACCTGTGATTTTCCAACAGAGCAATGGAAATCTCAGTTGAGTTCACATCAATGATAAGATCTTTCTCCATCTATCTAAAAATAAATAATCTAAAGCAGAATTCCTCTGCTTTAGATTAGATTACATAGACAATAACTACTTACGTTTTTTATGTCTGTTCTTGCGAAGACGTTTTTTACGTTTATGCGTAGCCATTTTATGTCTCTTTCTTTTCTTTCCGCTTGGCATAATTGTATGTGTTTAAAAGTTTGTTTGAATATTATCTGTTTATATACTATTTCACGCCTGCTTTAACTTTGCTCATGAAAACCTTAGCTGGTTTGAATGAAGGTATGTTATGCTCAGGAATAATCAGAGTAGTATTTTTTGAAATGTTTCTTGCAGTCTTTTTAGCACGTTTTTTAACTACAAAGCTACCGAAACCACGAAGATATACATTTTTATTTTTTGCCAAAGAATCCTTAACACTCTCCATAAAAGACTCTACAACGTTCTGCACGGCAATTTTCTCCATACCGGTCGCTTTCGCAACCTCATTAACGATATCTGCTTTAGTCATAATATATTTAATTAATAAAATTTATGTTGGTTATTTTTTTAAGGGAAGCAAAAGTACGGCATTTTTCTCAATTATCATAATGATTATCAAAAAATTCTCAAAAAAAGTAAAGATTTGCTCTATTAAGATAATATTCATTACATTTGGAGGATGAAAAAAATTGCAGTGAAAATTATATTGCTGGTATCTCTACTGGTTATGGCATTTGTGGGTGAGGCAGATGCAAAGATCTGCATATCAAGAATTTCAATCAGTGGAAACAAGACAACCAAGAACTCTGTAATTCTTAGGGAAATATCTATAAAAACAGGCTCTTATTTATCAATTGAGGGGCTTGAGGAGAAGATAACCGATTCTGAAATCAATCTGCGCAACACCTCTCTGTTCAATGAGGTAACAATCACTTACGAGCCTGATACTCTTTCAGATATGGCAACTCTTTGTCTCTTTGAAGAAGAGATTAAAAGGATGCCACGCCATAACACCGGAGAGCAGATCATTTTTTGCAATTTGAAGGTAAATGTGACTGAAAGATGGTATTACTGGCCTCTTATTGGACTCAAGCTTGAGGACCGCAATCTGAGTTCTTGGCTTAAAGACATGGATTTCAATAAAATAACATTTGACGCCGGTATAAAGATAGATAATGTATGGGGATTGAACCACACGCTTTCGCTGTCGGGACGGTTTGGATATGAAAAGGGTGTCAAATTCTCTTATGAAGACATTTCACTCGATCCAAAAGGCATCAACTCATTCTCAATTGGAGCCTACTCCAAGTTCAACAAGACCATCAATGCAGGATGCGTAGACAACAAGCCTGTATACGTCAAGAGTGATGAGTATCTTGAGAAGAACACTGGAGGCTACATCACCTATATCTATAGACCGGAAATACGTGTACACCACAGAATTACATTTGACTATAATTACAGGAGAATCAATGACTCCGTGCTTATACTTAACAAAGACTATTATGGTACTCAAAACCTGAAGAACCATGAGTACTCCCTACAGTACAAGTTCTCTTTTGACCAGAGGGACTACTCATATTTTCCAACCACAGGATACTATATAGGTGTGAATGCAAAAGGCACAACTTCAGACAATTTCAATTTCTGGTATGGCAGGATAATGGCAGATCTGCAGTATTACAAAAAGATAGGAAACAGATGGTTCTGGAAGACTGCCATAAAATTGTCAACATCCTTTAAGAATAGTAATGCATACATATATGACAGGGCTATTGGTTATGATATGGCAAATGTTTGCGGATATGACCTTTATGTTATTGACGGACAGCATTTCTGCACTTTCAACAATAGTTTCAGGTTCCTTCTTCTGCCTCAAAAGACAATCACCCTCAACTTTCTGAGAGCACTGTCTAAATTCTACAAGATACCTTTTACAATCTATATCTCTGCCAGTGCTGACATGGGCTATGTACACAACAGATACCCGGCAGGTACAAACACCCTACAGAACTCCTACCTGCTTGGAGCAGCCATTGGCATTGATATACTTACTTATTACGATATTATTTTCAATATCTCGTACGCATACACAAAAATGAACGAAGGTGGATTCTTCTTTGGATTGAAAACACCTATCTTCTGATTTTTTTGGCATAGAGATTGACTTATCTGTGTATCGGTTAATATTGGTATATTTCCAGTGTTAAACTGACAAATTGACATTAAAAGTAGAGAAGAATGAAGATTCCCAAGATTTTTCTGAATGCCATTGAAGGTGGAGAAGTAAATATTTTACCTGTGATGAATATTGATGGCAGTTCAAATTTAGATGAGATAGATTTGCCGCAGACATTACCTATATTGGCTTTGAGAAATGCCGTGATTTTTCCTGGGACAGTGCTTCCAATTACTGTAAGCAGGGAAAAGTCACTGAAGCTGACCAAAGCCCTTTATAAGTCAACAAAGATAATTGGCACTGTAACACAGATTGACATCAAGACAGAAGATCCGCAGATAAATGATCTGTACAAGGTTGGTACAGCTGCAAAAATTCTGAAGATCATTGAGATGCCCGACGGTGGCATAACCGTGATACTGCAGGGTATAAGGAGATTCCAGCTCAAAGAGATAATTGCAACTGAGCCATATCTGTTGGGCACAGTAGAGTACCTTACAGAGAAACAGCCAAGTAAAAATGACTCTGATGTGGAAGCAATAACAGATGCCATCAAAGATGCTTCGCTCTCCATCCTGAAGTTATCACCCCACATGCCTCAGGAGGCAGGTTTTGCCATCAAGAATATTGAAGG
>JAEIGA010009762.1_pt1 | contig 14537 bp, 11 predicted proteins | sample 9270691 | NCBI WGS metagenome assembly JAEIGA01 (sample SAMN17057246, study PRJNA624740) | gut metagenome | biome: biome; isolation source: fecal sample | host: Bos grunniens | place: China: Xizang | collected 2019 | reverse complement strand
CGGGCCTTCGCCATTGTCCTGAGAGAAAGGAGTTCGATGGCATGATATTCAGGAGTGTCCTTCGCTCTCTTGAAGAGGCTGTTGAGTTCCTGCGAGATCTCCTTTCCTGTATTGGTCGAGCCCATCTTGTAACCGAAATTACCTATGAACATCTTGAGGTTCTCGAGTTTCTCCTGATTTGGTTCATCGTGAACTCGATATACAAAGGTCTTTGCCTGCTTCCTGCCCTTGGCAGGAGTGCTGTCGACACCTTTGCATCCAGTTGCGACAAACTCTGCCACAGACCTGTTTGCAAGAAGCATGAACTCTTCAACGAGCCAGTTCGCCTCCTTGGTAATCTTCTGATAGACATTTACAGGACGGCCCTTCTCATCAACCTCAACCTTCATCTCCGGTCTTTCAAAACTGATCGCTCCTGATGCGAATCTCTTCTTGCGAAGTTTCGCTGCAAGGCCGTTCAAAGTCAGCACTGCATCCCTCAGCTGTGGTGCGGCCAAAGATGTGTCTTCAGGATTCTCTATGATTTCCTGCGCCTCCTCATATGTGAAACGCTTGTCTGAATAGATTACTGTCTTTCCGAACCACTGAGAGGCAACCCTTGCAAGTGGAGTGATCTCAAAGACGGCAGAGAAGGTAAGCTTCTCCTCCTCAGGTCTGAGAGAGCACAATTTGTTACAGAGTTTTTCAGGAAGCATCGGGACTGTCCTGTCCACAAGATAGACGGATGTTCCTCTGTTTCTTGCCTCCTCGTCGACCACTGAACCTGGACGGACATAATGCGTCACGTCAGCGATATGGACACCGATCTCAAAATTGCCGTTCTCCAGCCTTCTGAATGAGATGGCATCATCAAAATCCTTCGCATCCTTAGGGTCTATGGTTACTGTAAGGACATCCCTGAAATCACGACGTCCCTTTCTGTCCTCTTCAGTGATCTCTTCTGAAATCGAGTCCGCAGCATTTGCTACAGAAGGCTCAAATCGATACGGAAGCGCATACTCGGCAAGAATCGCGTGCATCTCGGTATCATTTTCACCTGGCTCACCAAGTACATCGACAAGATGACCCACCGGGTCATGCTGATGCCTTTCCCAACTGTCCACTACCGCGGCCACCTTCATTCCTGTCGATGCAGGAAGTTCACGGCTGCTGCCGTCCTCGAGAGTCTCGCGTACGCCGAAGACCGTATATGTTCCGTCACCCTTTGGCCTCAGCCAGCCGGTCTCGTCCTTAGCAGAGGTATTCCTGTCTCTGTGCCTGCGATAGCGGGATGCATCGCTTTCCGCTATAGGAATGCTGATATCATAAGGCATGAAACGGCTTTCCATCAGCACCCAGGCCTGATCGCCTACGATATGAAGCACACCGATGAAAGGCTTCCTGGAGCGTTCTACAATCTCCACGATTTCACCTTCACGACGGTGATCCATAGTCTTTTCACGTGTGACCGCCACACGTACGATGTCCCCATTGAGAGCGCCCCTTGTCTTTGACTTCCTGACAAAGACATCATCCTCGGAGTCCTCGCTGACAACGAAAGCAAAACCTTCTCTTGTCATCTGGACCTTACCTGTCTCTATCGGGATTATTCTCTTATTCTGTTTCTTTGATTGTCTCTTGTTTCGTCTTGCCATATTATGTTCGTGTTTGAGGGAGTGTCATATGAAGGCTGATCACTCCGATTACAGCAGAAAGTATAGAGCCTGCCATTACTCCAAGCTTTGCCTGATTAAGGAGCATTGCCGAGTTCTCCCCTATTCCCATATATGAAAGGTCGGCGATGAACATTGAAACCGTAAAGCCGATTCCGCAGATCATGCATACGCTTGCAAAGGACTTCCAGTCCGTATTCTGCGGCAGAGTAACGATTCCTGCCCTGACAGCAAGCCATGAGAACGAGAATACTCCTAAGACCTTGCCCAGCACCAGGCCTGCAAAGACTGCGAAGGATACACCTGAGAAGAAGCCTCCCAGACTCATCACCGACATATCGATTCCCGCATTGGCAAAGGCAAAGAGCGGGATGATGAAGTAGTTCACAGGAATATGAAGATGGTCCTCTAAATCCTGAAGAGGGCTGATGAGTTTGTCTGCCGCCGATTCGAGTTTCTTCAGAGTATGAATCTGGTGATTGGTAAGCACAACTGTCTTGTCCTGATCTGATACTTCAATTACAGGGAAAAGTTTCAGAGTGTTGCGTATTCTTTCGATATAGAAGCGGGTTCCTCTGGAAAGAGAGGCAGGGACGCAGAATGCCACGATGACGCCGGCTATGGTCGCATGCACACCTGACTGAAGCATTGTGAACCAAAGCAAGAAGCCCGCGCAGATATAAAAGGTCTTGGCTCTTAAATGGAATCTGTTCGCAATTATCATCACCAGCACTACAGCTGCGGAAAGCGCCAGATAGAGTATATTAATGTGCGACGAATAGAAGAGGGCAATTATGAGGATTCCTCCAAGGTCATCAGCCACAGCGAGGGCTGCGAGAAACATCTTGAGTCCTGAAGGTACTCTTGTCTTGAACAGCGACAGGATTCCGAGGGAAAAGGCAATGTCCGTAGCCATAGGAATGGCCAGACCTCTCATCATCTCGGGATCATCCGGACAGAAGATCCAGAATATCAGCACCGGGATAAGCATTCCACCGCAGGCACCTATAATAGGAAGGAGAGCCTTCCTCATAGAGGAAAGTTCTCCCACAAGTATCTCTCTCTTGATCTCCAGACCTACGGCGAGGAAGAAGATAGCCATGAAGAAGTCATTGATGACCTCCATCACGGACATAGGATGTCCGTTATGGCTGAAGATGTTGTAATTTCCTACCGAAACGTTTACCGGGCTCTGCCAGAAAGCAAAATACCAGTCCTTAAGAGCGGGAAGATTTGCACAGATGAGAGCCAGTATAGTACTGATGACCAGCACTACACTCGGAGAAAACAATTTCTTGAGTCGGCCCATATTACACGTTTTCAGGACTGTTCCACTAAAAGCTTATGACCAGTTGAAAATGAACTGATAGATGTTGCCCATAAGTCCGAAAAGCAGAATTCCTGCCAGACAGAGCACAAGGGAAACCTTCATTGGTAGAGATGTCTTTATGAATCCTACAGGAGTATCATTTTCATCGATATACATAGCCTTCACTACAAGGAGGTAGTAGTAAAGCGAGATCACGGTATTTATAAGTGCAAGGAACACAACCAGCCAATATCCCTGAGAGAATGCTGTCGAGAACACCATGAACTTGCTGAAGAAGCCCGCAAATGGAGGGATTCCGGCCAGCGAGAACAGGGCAAGGGTCATTACAAGAGTAAGTTTCGGATTGGTCTTGTACAGTCCCTTATAGTCGTTCCTGTTGATCTTTCCTCGAGTGTGCTGCTCGATCGTGTTGATGACACCGAATACAGCGAGGTTGGCAACGGTGTAAACGAGGATGTAATACACGAGAGCCGCTGTTCCGCCTGTATTGTCGCCAAGAAGAGCAAGAAGGATATAACCCGCCTGTGATACGCTGCTGAAGGCCATGAAACGCTTCATGTTGGTCTGCCTCATTGCGAAGAGGTTACCGACTGTGATGGTCAATACGATGACGATCGAAAGCATCTCTGTCCATTTGTCCGCCATCTCGCCGAAGACCTTGAAGAGAATGGTCATCAGAGCAAAGGCTGCGGCACCTTTTGAGATTGCCGAAAGCATACCGGCAACTGCAGTCGGAGCGCCCTGATAGGAATCCGGAGTCCAGAGGTGGAACGGCACAAGACTGAGCTTGAAGGCAAGACCCGAGAACACGAATACAAGAGCAAGGGTCTGAAGTTCACAGCCATGCAGATGTGCAGGTATATCATCAAAATAAAGAGATCCCACAGAACCATATATGAGCGACACTCCATAAAGGAAGATACCGCTTGAGAAGAGAGAGTAAAGGATGAACTTCGCTCCCGCCTCGGCACTGTTACCCTTATACTTGTCAAAAGCCACGAGACAGGCCATAGGCACAGTCGCGAGCTCAAGACCGATGAAGAAGAGGAGGAAATGTCCTGCGCTTATCATGAAGAACATTCCTATCAATGTACTCATTGCAAGGATATAGAACTCACCTGTCTTATGCTGGGCATCCTGACGCTCAAGCCATACCGGGCTCTGGAGGAACACGATAAGCGTTCCGAATGAAAGGATAGTCTTCAGGACCGAAGCGATCTCTGTCGACTGATACATTCCGCCGAAGAGGGACACATTATAAGGCTGGATGGTGAGAACCATCTGAGCTACAAGAAGAAAGCACGCCAGGGGGTGCAGCATCTTCCTGTGCTGTTTCGGCATGAAGAGGTCTGCGACAAACATCAGGATGAAGGCAAGGATGAGTCCCGCCTCCTGACGCATCTGTATAAATTGAATCAGGCTTTCCATAAACTTATCTTATCAGATTTGATATTACTGGTTCCACACTGCCGGTGATCAGGTCGCTCACCCAGAACGGTGCAGTACCGAGGGCGGCAACGCAAGCGATAAGGATGAAGACAGCGACCTTCTCATCCCAAGTTGCATCAGTAAGTTTCAGATATTCCGGATCATTCACCTCACCATAGAGGAACTTGCCGACAGTGCGGAGAATATATACCGCTGTGATCACGATGCTGCAGGTAGCGATGATGGTGCAGGTTCTGTGGAAGATGTCGGTATTTTCGAACGATCCCACAAAGACTGTCATCTCTGCGATGAAGCCACTGAATCCAGGAAGTCCGAGATTAGCGAGACCTGCAATAACATAACATACTGACAAGCAAGGCATTATCTTCATCAAGCCGCTCATCTGGCGTATGTCCCTGGTATGGGTTCTTCCATAGATCATACCGATCAGGGCGAAGAACAGGGCTGTCATGAGTCCGTGCGAGAGCATCTGAAGCACAGCACCTGTGCACGATGTACGTGTCATCATCAGGAGGGCGAAGAGCACCAGGCCGCAGTGGGACACAGATGAATAGGCATTGATATACTTGAGGTCAGTCTGTACCACGGCACTGAATGCACCGTATACGACGGAGATCGTAGTAAGGACGAGGAAGACCTCATTCCACATCTGCGCACCCTCTGGCATAAGATACATGGCCACTCTGAAGCAGCCGTATCCTCCGAGTTTCATAAGGACACCAGCGTGGAGCATAGAGACCGCAGTAGGAGCACTTGCATGACCGTCCGGGCTCCATGTATGGAATGGGAAGAGGGCTCCAAGAATACCGAAACCGACGAAAAGAAGCGGGAAGAAGGTATTCTGCATCTTTACCGGAATCTCGATTGAAGAGAGTTCGATGAGGTTCATCGATGTAGCGCCGGCACCGAAATATATGCCAAGGATTCCGATCAGGATAAGAGCGGAACCTCCCATGAGCATAAGGGTAAGCTTCATCGCCGAATACTCCTTCCTGCCGCTTCCCCAGACTCCGATAAGGAGATACATAGGAATGAGCGCGACCTCATAGAACATGAACATGGTAAAGAGATCGACAGAGATGAAGAAGCCATATACTCCAAGGCTGAGGAGCATATACCAAAGGAAGTACTCCTTGGTCATCGGTTTCAGCCTCCATGACGCGAAGGTACCTGTGAAGACGATGATCGAACTGAGGAGGATCATAGCCACAGATATGCCGTCAACTCCGAAAGAAAGGCATATGTTCATAGGCTCGAACCAAGGCACGCTTGAGGTATAGAGCATCTGAGCTGTCTCACCTGCCTTACGGAGACCTATATAATCGAATACCAGATATACGGACAATGCAAGGAGGAGGCTGGACCCTGCCACCATCACTCCCCTTACCTGATTGATGTTCCTCGAAGCCCAGAGGCCGAGCATCATCAACATAGGTATGATTACAAATAATGTAAGTATATTGAACATCATCTTAGAAAATCAGGATTAAAGTAAGTATTACGACGCCGACAAGGAACCATATGCAGTACTGCTGGATGTGCGAGCTCTGCATGCCCTTGATTCTGTTCGCGAACCACTGCGAGGCCTTTCCGCATACATTGAAGAAATTGTCTATCACATTACGGTCAAACCAGGCGATAGGTGTGCTGATGCACTGGAAAATGATCTTCTTTGTAACGAAGAGCCATATCGCATCTATGTGGAATCTGTTGTACGCAGCCTTGTGAAGGGCAGGGAATCTTGCTTCAAGAGCATCCGGAATCCTCTGATCCTCACGCATATACATCCAGGTAGCAAGGGCGATTGAAGCTACTGCCACAATCAGGGAGATCGAAGCCACCTTCATGTCGATATGGATATGATAAGGCTGACCGTTGCTGCTCACGAATTCTCCGAAAGGAATAAAACCGGCAAAACAGGTCACCGCTGCAAGTATGACAAGAGGCAGGGTCATTGTCAGAGGAGACTCGTGAGGCGTATGAGCCTGATGGAGTTCCTTGTTCTCCTTACCCCAGAAGATGCCATAGTAAAGTCTGAACATATAGAAGGCAGTAAGACCTGCTATCGCTGTCATCACCCAACCCATTACAGGACTGAAAGCGAAGCAGGATGCAAGAATCTCATCCTTTGAGAAGAATCCCGAGAACGGATAGATGCCGGCAATCGCAAGACAGGCTATAAGGAAAGTGATATGAGTCACAGGCATATACTTCCTGAGACCTCCCATCGCATTCATTTCGTTCGAGTGAACTGCATGGATGATGCTTCCGGCAGCAAGGAAGAGAAGGGCCTTGAACATCGCATGTGTGAAGAGATGGAACATTGAGGCCATATATCCCAATCCACCGGCGTGCGGATCAGTCGAGGTGCTGACTCCAAGGGCCACCATCATGAAACCGATCTGAGAAATGGTCGAGAATGCCAGGACTCTCTTGATGTCACTCTGTACGCAGGCAACCACAGCCGCATAGAGGGCTGTGAAGGCACCGATATATGCTATCCATGGAAGGAGTTCCGGAGCGAAGTCCACAAAGAGCGGGAACATTCTCGCAACAAGATATACACCTGCAACGACCATTGTAGCCGCATGGATGAGCGCACTCACAGGAGTAGGGCCTTCCATTGCATCCGGAAGCCAGATATGAAGCGGGAACATGGCACTCTTTCCGGCACCACCGACGAACATGAGTCCGAGGGCAAGCGGCAGCATCATTCCTGCTGCGAGCACTCTTCCTTCCTCAGGCATAAAGGCAAATGTACCTGTGAAATGACCATATACGAGGATACCTACGAGGAAGCCGAGGTCAGCGAATCTCGTAACGATGAAGGCCTTCTTGCTGGCCGCGATCGCCGCCGGCTTGGTATAGTAGAAGCCGATAAGGAGATATGAACTTACGCCCACAAGCTCCCAGAACACATACATCTGGAAGATGTTGGTAGCCACCACAAGGCCGAGCATCGACATGGTGAACAACGAGAGGAAGGCATAATATCTCTGGAAGCCTTTCTCTCCTTTCATGTAGCCGAAAGAATAGATGTGCACCATGAGGCTGACTGTTGAGATCACCACGAGCATCATCACTGAAATCGGATCCAGGAGTATGCCCATATTGATGCTGAGTCCGTCAGTGAACGGCAGCCATCTGAAATCATAAGGAAGGAGAGTCGGGAAAAGACCGTCAGCTCCTCTTCCTGCTGAAAAATAAGAATATGCAGTAAAATATGAAAGCAAGGTCACAAGAGAGAGCGAAGTCGTTCCTATCACTCCTGCAGCCTTAGGCTTCATATAGTTTCCGCCGAGTCCAAGGATAATGAAACTGAGAAGCGGAAGAAGCAGAATCCAGATTGTATATCCCATAGACTATTCCTCCTGCATCTTGTTAAGGTTTCTTACCTGAATGTTCTTCATGTTACGGTAGATGTTGATGATGATCGCGATAGCGACCGCAGTCTCTGCCGCACTTACTCCGATAGCGAAGATAGTGAAGAACACTCCCTCAAGTTCACCAGGGAACAGGAAGCGGTTAAAAACAGCAAAATTAATATCTACTGAATTGAGTATCAACTCAATGCTGATAAGCATAGCGATAAGGTTTCTTCTTACAAGAAAACCAAGGATGCCGACAAACATCATGATGGTCGACAAAATCAGATACCATTCCATCTGTACCATATCCTGACCTCCTATCTTTTACGTGCAATCAAGATACCTCCTACCACGCAGGCGAGCAACAGGATGCTGATCACCTCGAAAGGAAGCACATATTGATATTTTCCCGCTCCCATCATGGCTGTACCGATGGTCTGCACATCAAGTTCACCAGTCTCGAAAACCGAAGGCATGAACTTATGCTTGATGATGACAAAGAGACAGATGGCAAGTCCCGCCAATGTAGAAACGAGACCGGCGATCATCTTGCCGTTCTTCAAAGGCTCCGCCTTATCTCCCTCGCTTGATGTAAGGAGGATACTGAAGACATACAGGATAGTGATACCTCCGGCATAGATAAGAAGCTGCACAGCACCAAGGAACGAATAATTCAACTGGAAATAGATTCCAGCTGTAGCGAACAGCACAAACAGCAGATGAGTTGCTGAACGAAGGATACGCTTCGTCAAGATGGCCATGACCGAACATACACAGATGACGGCCGCCAATATTATGAAAACTATTGTCTGTATTGCCATGGCATTATTTGTTTAAGGTCAGTTTGAGGTGCTCACGATCATAAACCGCATTCTCGAACTCGGTCGAGAAGCATATTGCGTCGTGAGGACATACATTGACGCATATCTGGCAGAACATGCATGCTCCCAGATCGTATTCATAACTGACAAGATTCTTCTTTTTCTTTCCGGTCTCCTCGTCAACGATCATTTCCGAAACGACCTTGATAGTGTCATTCGGACAATTTATCTGGCAAAGACCGCAGGCGATGCACTTCTGCGGATCAAGCATCACAAGTCTGCCTCTGAAGCGTGGAGAGATCTCAAGTGTATCCCTGTTGTCAGGATACTCCTCAGTGACCTTCTTTGTGAAGAACTCCTTTCCGGTCACCTTGAATCCTGTGAGAAGTGTTCCTATACCATGGAACAGTTTCCCGAAATAACCTCTGTTCTTTTCCATCTCTTAGAAATGAAGTTTAAATACAACTATCACCACCATAGCGATAAGATTGACCATACTGATAGGAATGAGATATTTCCATTCCAATGTAAGGATCTGGTCGATTCGCAGACGAGGGAAGGTCCACTTCATCCACATCAGCAGCCATACCACGAAGAAGGCCTTGCCGAAGAACCAGATGAAGCTTGGAATATAGTCCATGACTGCGTTGAAGCCGTCCAATCCCGGGATATGGAGCGGCATCCATCCTCCGAGGAAGACTGTTGTCGCCACTCCGGCAATGATGAACAGGTTCACGAACTCAGCCACATAGAAGAGTCCGAAATGCATTCCGGAATACTCGGTATGATAACCCGCCGTAAGCTCGCTCTCCGCCTCCGGAAGGTCGAAAGGTCCTCTGTTCACCTCGGCATTACCCGCAATGAGATAGATCACAAAGGCAATCATCGCAGGGATATGGCCCTTGAAGATAAACCAGGTATCCTGCTGTCGCATCACGATTTCCGAAAACTGCATGGTATCGGTCAGCACGATGATGGTGAGGAGGCTGAGGCTGGCAGAAAGCTCATAACTGATCATCTGCGCACCGCTTCGCATCGCTCCGATAAGTGAATACTTGTTGTTTGAGCCCCAACCTGCAAGGAGGATTCCCACGACTCCGATACTTGAAGAAGCCATAAGGAAGAAAATACCCACATTGAAGTCAAGCACCTCCATTCCTTTGCCGAACGGAAGACAACTGAAGGCCATCACCGAGGCAAGGATCACAATGAAGGGGGCCAGGTTATAAAGGAACTTGTCGGACTTACGCACGGAGATGATCTCCTTTGTAAGCATCTTGACCATATCACAGATCAGCTGTATCGTTCCCCATGGTCCCACTCGGTTAGGTCCGAGACGGCACTGGAAAGCGGCGCAGACCTTGCGTTCCATATAAATCATGATCACGGCGACTATGACGTACAGAAGGATAATGCAGACTCCAACTATAAGACATTCAAGAAAAATCGCCAGATCCTCGTGCATATGCATCGTCAGGAATTCATGCACCCAACGTGTCACTACTCCAAAATCAAACATAGTTATCTGTCTATATCCGGTACAACATAATCAACAGTGGCTCCGATCGCGATAAGGTCGGCGATCTTCGCATCACGACAAAGGGTGTCCATAGCCGACACGAGCGGAAGTCCGGTAGATCTGAACTTCAGGCGGTATGGATACTTGTCACCACGGCTCTCGAGATATACTCCGAACTCGCCACGGCTACCCTCTACAGCAGCATAATATGAACCTTCAGGCACCTTGATGATAGGTTTCATCTTGACCTGGATCTCTCCTTCAGGGATATTGTCAATCAGCTGCTCTATGATATTGAGACTTTGCTCTATCTCCTTCATCCTCACCATATAGCGTGAGAACGAGTCGCCGTCCTCAAAGAGGACCTCATCGAACTTCACCTTGTCATAGGCCGCATATGGATGACGCTTGCGCACGTCGCAGGCCCAGCCTGAAGCCCTTCCTGTTCCGCCGGTCGCGCCGAATGAGATTGCATCCTCCCTTGAAAGGACACCCACACCCTTGGTTCTTCCCTGCATGATCACATTGCCTGTAAAGACATCGTGATACTCGGCGAGGGTCGGTCTCATATATGCGATGAACTCCTTTACCTTCTGGACGAAGTCAGGAGCGATATCTGCCTGAAGGCCTCCGATGGTGTTATAATTCTGGATAAGACGTCCACCTGTTGTGGCCTCGAAGATGTCAAGAATCTTCTCTCTGTCCCTGAAACCATAGAAGAATGCCGTCAAGGCTCCAAGGTCCATACAGGCACAAGAGTAGAAAAGAAGATGCGAGTCTATTCTCTGCAACTCATCCATTATCGTACGGATGTACTGTACTCTCTCGCTTACCTCTATGCCCAGAGCCTTCTCGATGCACATACACAGTGCGTGGCGGTTCTGATGGGCTCCGAGATAATCGAGACGGTCGGTAAGCGCCAATGTCTGAGGATAAGTAAGGCTTTCGCACATCTTCTCTATACCTCTGTGGATATATCCGCAATGCACATCAAGCTTCTTGATGGTCTCGCCCTCAAGGCTCACTCGGAAACGGAGCACACCGTGGGTTGCAGGATGCTGAGGTCCGATGTTGATCACATACTCGTCCTCATCGAAAATGACCTCTCTATGCTTGATGACACTGCCGTCAGGCTGTACCTCGATATGCTGAGTCGTATCTGAGGTTTCCTCATTTGTCATTCTCAAAGGATTGAGCGAAGGATCGTAATCCTTGCGCAATGGATGTCCCACCCAGTCCTCACGAAGGAAGAGACGTCTCATATCCGGATGTCCGATAAAACGGATACCGAAATAATCATAAGCCTCACGCTCATTGAATTCAGCGCCTTTCCATATGTCGGAGACGCTCATAAGCTGAGGATCCTTCCTGTCCTGGGTCAAGGTCTTGAGAACTATGTTCTCTCCTGTCGATGTTTTCTCAAGATGATACACGACACCCAGGCCTTCCTCACCCCAGTCCATACCTGTAAGGGAGCGCAGGAAGTCATATCCCTCGTTTCTATATCTAAGAGCTTCTTCGTGAAACTCGTTCTTGTCAATCAAGATTACTGTATCCATATCAGTCCTCCTTATCTGTCTTGCGGTTCACATCACCGAAAAACTTCTCAACCTTAACCTTATTCTGAAGCTGCATCATACCATAAAGCAATGCCTCCGGTCTTGGCGGACATCCCGGGATGTATACATCTACCGGAAGAATCTGGTCAATACCATTTACCACGTGATATGATTTCTTGAAAGGTCCTCCACTGATGGCGCAGCCTCCTACAGCAACCACATACTTAGGATCCGCCATCTGATCATAGAGACGTCTGAGAACCGGCGCCATCTTATGGGTGATGGTTCCGGCAACCATGATCATGTCCGCCTGACGGGGACTGGCTCTGGTAACCTCAAAGCCGAATCTGGCGAAGTCATATCGGGCGGCGCCGACTGCCATGTATTCGATACCGCAGCAACTGGTCGCAAAAGTGAGAGGCCAGATGGAATTGCCTCTTCCCCAGTTGATAAAATCATCAAGACAGCCCACAAGCACCTTTGTGCCTGACTTGTTGAGCTGCTCTACCATCTCCTCGAGATATTGTTTATTCTTTACTTCCATTCCAAAGCTCCTTTTTTCCAGGCATAGGCAAGGCCCAGCACTAAAATCAACAAAAAGAAAAGAACTGTAACAAGTCCCTGAACGCCGAGATTCTGCACCACAGCAGCCCATGGGAACAGGAAGACTGTCTCCACGTCAAACATGAGGAACAGAATGGCAAAAAGGTAATAACCCACCTTGAAACGCATCCAAGACTTTCCCTGAGTCGGAATACCGCACTCATATGATTCTCCTTTCTGAGGATTATATGAGCGAGGTGAAATCGCCTTGGCGATACCTAATGCTGCGACTACAATCGTAATCGCAGTGATGATCACTACAAGAAGAAATGTAAAGTTCATGCTATTTCATTAAAAAACGGACAAAAGTAGAAATTATATCCATAGGATGTTACTTTTTTCTTAAAAATCCTTGCCTTCAAAGACCGCTCCCTTGGATACAGCCCCCGCTTTCTCCTTTTTCGCGACAGAATTGAAAGAATAAGTCAAGGAAACAACCACATTCGGGTATTTCGGTCTTACCCAGGTCTCAGAAACAAGGGTCGGCGAATTCCTGCTGCTGTAATACTTCGCTGTGCGGAACATATCATGCACCACGACTGAAGCCGACAGACGGTTCTTCAGGAAAAGCTGGCGGAAAGCAAGGTCAAAATAGACATACCCCTTCTCCTTTCCCTGGCTTATTATGCGTGGGCCGACGTAATTTGCGTCAAACTGCAGTCTTGAGTTTCTTCCCAAAGTGAAGTTGTTGATCATCGAGAAACCACTTCCGACCATAGATGCATCGGAAGCGCCCTCATATGTGCTTTTGAAACTGTAATGGAATACACTTCCGTTGAGAACCATACCCCACCAGCGCAGTGGCTTGACAGTGGCGTTGGCCTCAAGGCCTATGGTCCTGTCGTTTCCGGCATTGACCAGCGAGTCAAGCGTCACGCCAGGCTCAGGTTCATATGCCTTTCTGATACGCTCCCTCACATCGGAGCGCTGACGATAGAAACCGGTGAGGGAGAAGACATTCTCCCCTTTGAAATGCTTTCTGTAAGAGACTTCCGCCGAATGTATGTATTCCGGACGTATATCGGGATTACCTGTCTTCTTCGTATAGTAATCCTCGTAAGTGATGTATGGCTCAAGTTCCCAGATTCCAGGTCTTGCCACCCTGTAGGAATAGCCGGCAGAAAAGATGTTTCTGCCTGGAGCCTCATATGAAAGGTGAGCCGAAGGGAAAAGATTCCACCTCTGGAAGTCTCTGCTTGTGTATCTGGTCTTGAAGTGCATCTTGTCATCGGCGAGTTCGCCTCGGACTCCGGCCTCAACCGACACCGGACCGAACTTGTCTGTCACCATCGCATAGGCGCTATGCAGCTGGCGACGATACCAGAATGGAGCGGCCAGGTTGTCCTGCCACTCGAAATCCTTGTCCGCTCTGTCCCAATATTTGATGCTGTAGTCTCCGAACTCGCTGTATGAAGTGAACTGATATCCGAACTCGGCCTTTCCGCTCTTCCTGTAATGAAGTTCATACGCAAGGGCGGCATCAATGTCCCAATGAGCCTCGTCCTCATATCCTCTTGTGCCTTCATATCTGTCGCCCAGGGTCGTGAACATATTGCTCTCCGTATATTCAAGGGCATACCAGTCATATCTGAAGCGCGAACGGAAAGACAGATTGTCTCCCCTTTCGTTTATCTTCCAGTCATAATCCGCCGACAATTGTCCCAGATGCTTCTGGTTCGAATAACGGTCATAGCTTTGATAAAGGGTCTCACTGAGCAGATTGTCCTCAAATGTCCTATATTCGTTATATGCAAGGTCACCTCCTCGGGCGACCTCGGTCATTCCCGTCTGGGCCTCGAAAAGGATACGGTGATCCTGAAGATTCACCTCATAACCCAGGCGTGCAAGATATGTGGTATTGCAGCTGAAACGCTCACCATCTGACTCCGACTCCGTGATGTAGCTGCCCACGGTTGTCTTTCTATCCTGACGGAAGTCGCTTCGTCCCTTCTGCTTCGATGCCGTGAGTCCGAAATAGGTACGGCCCACACCCTTCCTGCTGCTGAGAAGAGCATCAGCATTCCATGACCCTATGGTACTTCCTGACAGGTTTACGGAACCGCTCAATCCCGCGTCGTCCTGTTTTCGGGTAATGATGTTGATGATACCCACATCTCCTTCAGTCTTGTACCTGGCTGAGGGCGTAGTTATGATCTCTATGTCCTCAATGGTTGCTGCTGAAATCTGCTGAAGAGACTGAATGCTCGGACGCCCATCCACATAGACGAGGAAACCT
>JAEIGA010009761.1_pt1 | contig 14538 bp, 23 predicted proteins | sample 9270691 | NCBI WGS metagenome assembly JAEIGA01 (sample SAMN17057246, study PRJNA624740) | gut metagenome | biome: biome; isolation source: fecal sample | host: Bos grunniens | place: China: Xizang | collected 2019 | reverse complement strand
GGTGCCGGTGAAGATGCCGAAGTAAACCGGCGGCGGAAGGAATTTAGATTGGAGGATGTATATGGAACATAAGAAGAGCGCCGGCTGCGAGGCCTGCGCACAGGCGCATGGTTCGCCGGTGGAGGCCGGGTGCGACCGGTGTCTGGAGGGGCAGTATGGCGAATAAGAAGCAGCACCGGCGGAAAAGCCGGGGATTGATGGGCATGAGCCAGATTCCCTATGCCCAGCGGCTGCGTATGCAGCAGCACTACGACATCGGATGGAGCCGGGAGCAGGGGGCGCGGATCGCCATGTACTGCTTCAGTATTGCTGCCAACGAGATAGAGGGCGTCGGCATGGAGCGGCTGGTACGGTTCAACAATCGGTTCCAGGAAGTGGACGACGAGTTCTATGCTCAGGAAATTGAGGTCAGCATGGCTCACGCCAGGAAGCGGCTGGCTGACATGGGGCTGGAGATCAGCGGCGAGCTGATGACGGCGCCGCCGGAAGCCGGGCGCACCGTGCGGCAGATGGAGATCAAGGACAATGTGGTCCAGGCGGTCCAGATATCCATGATCTGCGGCTGCATCGCCGCCAACGACGTATTTGGCTGGGCGAAGGTCCGTCTGGAGCGGATCCGCGCCAGGACCGAAGAGCTGACGGCCCGGTACGCCAAGGAAGGCGATGCCTTTCTGCTGGAGAAAATGCGCCAGATTGGCTTTACCATCGTCGATGGAAAGGCTGTGGCGTTTCTGAAGGACGGGAAGCCGTTCAAAGTAAAGGAGGATGTATGAGCGAGAAGAAACAGGACGCACTCAAGCGGGTGTATACGACGGCGGAGCTGGCGACTGCGCTGCGCACCTGCTGGGGTGACAAAGGCTGCAAAGTCTGCCCGCTGCACGGCGAGAAAGGTGAATGCGCCCAGGCCGTTGATCTGCTGGCTGCGGATCGGCTGGAGGAGCTGGACAAGAAGGTCCGGGAACTGCAGAACGCCACAGAGAACATCTGTCAGCGGCAGGAGGCTGAGATGGTCCGTCTGGCAAAGGAGATGGACGTTTCTGCCGAACGGGGCTTGATCGGGGCCAACCTGGGGCAGTTTGATGAGCTGCTTGCCTGCCAGAAGGTGCTGACGGAGCTGGGTCGGGAGAGTACCATTCGCACCGTTCCGCTTGAGCCGGACGGATGGCGGGTCCTGGGGATCCGGGTGGAGGACAAGGTGATCTTCGGGGAAGTGGAGCCGGAAGGCTGTGGCTGACTGGAGGTGCCTGACGGCGAAGGAGTCGTCGATGGTCCGGCAGCTCGGCGCGGACCCGGGGCCGATGGTGGTGAACCGGGTGGGCGAGGGACACTGGCTGTTCCTGGACATGAAGACCCGGGTGGAGCTGATCGTCAGTCTGGACGACCGGGGCAGGCCCAGGGGGACAGTTTGGGCGCCGGAGATCACACCGCCCAGGAGGGAGGTGCGCGTGTGACTGGAAAGCGGAAGCAGCCCATGCAGCGGAAGCGGCAGGGGTGGGATATCCACATGGGGTTTATTCTCCATTTGATCGGAATGAGCGACGAACGGATCGCGGAGGCCCTGAAGATCACGGAGGGCGCGGTGCGAAAGCGGCACTAGCGGTTCTGGGCCCGGGGCCGGGCATAAAAAGTGCCGCTGTCGGGTGAGCGGACCCGGCAGCGGCGGACATCGGAGGATGTCGTGGTTAGTATACCACGAGGAAAGGAAAATTGCAATGTTAAAAGTAACGATTCGGCAGGGGACGCCACCTTACGTAGAGGCGGAGGGCGAAACCAAGGTGCTGGCGGCGGAGTGCTGCGCCGTGATCGGCGGGGTATACCACCAGCTCAAGAGCATGGACGAGGGCGCTGCACAGGCGTTTCGGGCCTGCGTGATGCGCCTGATGACTCGCCCGGACAGTCCGTTGTGGGAGAAAAGCCCCGTGGTCTTCGGGTTCGGCTTTCAAAAGAGGGACGGCTATGGCAAGGATTGAACAGATCCGCTCAATGGAGCTGGAGGAGATGGCAGACTTCCTGATTCGGGTGAGCGACTTTGAGCCGCGGGGGATCGATTTCTGCCGGAACAAACCGGAATGCCGGAGAGCGCTGGAGGTACCCGTCGAAGCGGATATGCCGGAGCTGCCCTGCAGGGAGTGCATGGCGGCGTGGCTCAGGGAGGAGGGGCCGGTATGACGGATCTGGAAATGCGTGTCGAGGCTCTGATCGAGTGCGTGGGCCGGGAACGGTACGAACGGGTCCTGCGGGTGCTGCAGGCACAGTGCGGCATGGACGGGAAAACGGATATGCAAAATGTCTGTGAGGACATTCTGCTGGAGCTGGGGGTGTCCCCCGGATGCCGTGGGTACAGATGTATCTGCGCTTGTCTCGAAATCATGTTCGAACGCAGACCGGCGCAGGGATACAGCCTGTTGACCAAGGATATCTATCCCGAAGCGGCCAGAAGGATCGGATGTAGCGCGACCAGTGTGGAGAAAAATATCTGCCGGGCCATTGAAAGGGCCTGGGAGGACTGCCCGGACGGGCTGAAGCTGGCCTATTTCGGTACCGTTGTGGCCACGCGCAGACCTTCGGTGGGGACGTTCCTGAAAACCGTGGCTCTTGCGGCACAGAGAAGAATGAAGCGCGGGAAGTGCGTTATCGATATTGAGGAGGAATGAACATGAACAAGTACATCGGCAGCAAGATCGTGCAGGCGGAGCCTGCGTGGCTGGTGTTCCACGAGGAGGGCGAACCCGGCGAGGTTGTGGTGCAGGACAACGATCTGGAGATTAACACCGCCAAAACGGTTCTCAATGGCTACGCGGTGGTCTGCGAGGACGGCTATGAGTCCTGGAGTCCCAAGGAGGTCTTTGAAAAGGCCTACCGGCTCGTGAGCGGCATGAGCTTCGGCTTGGCGCTGGAGGCCGCGAAGATGGGTAAGAAGATCGCCCGGGCCGGGTGGAACGGTAAGGACCAGTATGTGGAGATGGGCACGACCTTCGTGTACAGCACCACGGACGGAAACGGCAGACTGGTTCACCATGAGGACATTGGCGGCAAGGCCCTGGTCTTCGTGGGTACCCGGGGCCGTCAGGTGGGCTGGCTGGCCAGTCAGGCGGACATGCTCGCTGATGACTGGCGGATCGTAGAGTAAGGAAGACTGTCATTCGATGTACGGCACCGGCCCGGTCTATCGGACAAGGGTTGGCGCGTAGGGTTTGGAAGGACCAGAAGGAGGTACTTTTATGGAACAACTGAATCAGACCGCCAACCGTGTCCGTGTGATCCGGCCGGTGCTTACGGAGGAGGAGCGGCAGCGGCGGATGGAGAGTATCCGCCGGGCCGCTGCAGAGCTGATCCTGGCGGCGCGGGCTGCCGGGCATACATAAGTTAAGATGGGCGGCAGGTAGGCCGCCCATATGGGATATGCAGCAGTAGCTCAGTTGGCAGAGCACCACCCTCCCAAGGTGGGGGTCGCGGTTTCGAGTCCCGTCTGCTGCTCCAGGGCGGCGCATACGCTGTGCGTCGTAGGATTTCTCTCCGGGGACACCGGCTTGTTAGCCATGGGCCGGTGTCCCTAATACCAAAATACCCGCTCAGCGGGAAAACAACACATTGGAGGATTTAACAATGAGCGAGCTGAACAAGAACACGAATATGAACGAGATTGACGCGTCCGAGATGCTGGAGGAGTTCCGGCGGGAGCATAAGGCCGAGCCCAGGGGTGAGGACGTGATCGCGCAGGAGCTGCGCCGGTTCCAGAAGGAGGCGCAGGAATGGCACCACCGCCGGGGTTGGGATGCCTTCTGGCTGGGGGCGCTGAGCTGCGTCACGGCGCTGAGCTGTGGCGTGGCGCTGGTCACCGGGGCATGGATGCCCATTGTGGGTACCATCGGCGCCGGCAATCTGATCCTGATGGGCGCCTGGTTCCAGAAGGCCAAGGCCGGCTGGGATGCATAAGCCGGTGAGGATGCTAAGATGTCCAGTCTCCTGCAATGCACGAAAATCTGTCCCGCCCTTGCCAGATGGTGGGATACGGAGGTATCCAAATGGGGCAGAAGATGACCAAGGCCGAAAGGAATAAGGCTCGGTACATCGAGCTGAATACCCTTGACCGGCCTTTGACAGATAAAGAGGAAACGGAGCTGTGCTTCCTCAAAAAAAGGATGGAAGATGCCGAGCGCATCGCCCAGTTCAAGAAAAATCAAGCGGAACCCTATGCCAGCAAGCGCAGCCGTGCCATCAATCTGGCATGGGAGTTCTACCGTAACATCGATATCGATGGTCAGTGCTATGTGGCAGTGGGTGGTCTGGACAGCATCACCCTGTATCTGTTCCTGAGATCCATCGGCATTGATGTCCCGGCGGTGTCTGTTTCCAGTCTGGAAGATAAGAGCATCCAGAAGGTACATAAGGCTCTGGGCGTGATTCCTCTGAAATCCGCCACGGATGCCAATGGCAGACCCTACAACAAAGTCCGGGTAATCCGGGATTTCGGCTGGCCGGTCATCTCCAAAGAGGTCGCTGGTAAGATCAGCCACATTCAGCATCCCACTGAGGATAATGCCACTGTCCGCCATGCCATCATCACCGGTGAAACCGGCGCCCAGGGCGGATGGCAGACGGAATCCAAGATGCAGCTGAAAAAGCGGTGGCTCAAGCTCTTCGGTGGCGCGGATCCCGAAGGTGAAGAACTGGGCTATGCAGCTGCGGAGTTCCTGGTATCTGACCGTTGTTGCTACTACCTGAAGGAAAAGCCTTGTGACGATTACCACCGGGAAACTGGCCGATGGCCCTATATGGGTCTGATGGCATCCGAAGGTGGCCGTAGAGAGAAAGCTCTTGCGGTCAACGGCTGCAATTACATCAGCAAGACCACCCGGCGAAGCGCACCGTTTGCCACCTTCCTGCGGCAGGATATTCTGACTCTGGCTCTGGAGATGGATGAATGGTATCAGGAGAATTATCACCTGTTCCCCGGCGAGAAGCTGAACACCATTATCCCTGCCATCTATGGCAAAATCATCACAGATGAAAAGGGACAGCTTCAGACCACGGACGCCCAGAGAACCGGCTGTTCCATGTGCGGCTTCGGCATTCACATGGAGCAGCGGCCTCACCGCTTCGACCTCCTGTGGGAGCGTAATCCGAAAGAATGGGAGTTCTGGATGACCAGAGTTGCTCAGGATTCGGAGGGCAACTGGTACGGTTGGGGTCGTGTACTGGACTACATAGGTGTCAGATGGACACACCCTGAGGTCTGGATCGGTGCGAAGCGGGATGCTGAAAGTATCGAACAGATGACATTGGAGAATTTGCTGGCACGAAATAGACAAGGACGATAAGTGAGATTTACCCATACGGAAGGAAGTGGGAGTATGGCAAGGCTTGTGACGGCAGTATACCGCTGCCGCCATTGTGGGGCGGTATATCGGGGCGGGGAGTTCGAACGGGACTGTCTGGCCGTCAGTATGATGCCCACGGGTCTGAGCGGCGGGGAGCGGGTGCTGCCTGCTGTGGGGATGGCCGCCATGTGGGATATTCACACCTGTGATGCCTGTTTGCCCAGGTTCGGCATCGGGGACCTGATCGGGTGGGAGATTTGAAACAACGGAGGATGTCAAAATGAGTATGATGGAGCGCGGTACCATCTCGGAGCAGGCCGTGCAGGGGCGAATGCGCGGCATGAGCTACGGGCAGTACGTGGCGGCCAGATTCTATCCGGTGACTGTGGAGCGGCCGCTGCCTGATGGCGGGGTAATCCGCCGGGAGCAGGCACTGCCGCCGCTGCTGCCGGGGGCGGAGGAGCTGGCGGCGGCCTGCTGTAACCGCGGCACGGCAGGATCCGAGCGCGCGGCAAAGCGCAAAAAAGAGGTCGTTCGGCGGTACTGCGTCGTCTGCGGCGGGCTGCTCCGGGGGAACTACCGCAAATATTGCAGCGAGGAGTGCCGGGAAGCGGCCAAAAAGGAGCGGGCAGTCCCGCCGGTCAGCCGCGCAACGGCAGTGCGGGAGGACAAGCCCTGCGCGGTTTGCGGGGCGGTTATGTACGGGGCTGTTCGGGGCAAACGGTATTGTGGGCCGGAGTGCCGGAAGGTCGGAACTGCGAGACTGCAGCGGGAGTATCGGGAGGCACACCCCGAGCCGAGGAAGCCCCGCTTCTGCCGGATCTGCGGTGTGCGGATCGAGGGGAGCGGCTTGAAATACTGTTCCGGCTGCACAAAGGCCGAAACCGCCCGAAGAAACCGGGAACGGTTCAAAAAGTAAAAAACGGAGGATTTACATATGAGCAGAGTGGAGAATATGTTCGGCCCCAGGGAGAACTGGGGCAAGGGCGACGAGATGGCCGTGGTCCGGGACCGGGCGGCCCGGGGTGCGGCACCGGGCAGCGCCCGGCGCAATACCTCCAAAGGCACTCACGCCGGTTCCAATCAGAAGGCGCCGCGGGATCGGGTGCGGGAGACTCCGCCGCGGACCGCCGCCCAGGCCAAGGCGGCAGGGTTCAACAAAGGGGCAGGCATCGCCGGCTTCGTCAGCATCAAATGCCGGGAGTGCGGGAGGATCGCCAACACCTGTCTCCATGAGAAGCGGACGGTATTCAACTGCAAGGTCTGCGGGCACCCCAATCCGCTGGAGGGTCTGGTGAATATCCACTTCCTGTGTCCCCGGTGCGGGTTCAAGGGGAACTACCGCTCGAACCGGCGGGAGAAGCAGATTGTCATGGAGTGCCTGAACTGTTCCGCGATTGTGGACATGACGCGCATCCGGCGGGGCAACTACATTCCGGAGGTGGAAGCAATTGATCCTGAATGAGAAGCCGCTGGCAAAGCGGATGAATGAGGATTGGAAGGACGAAGGCTACACGGTGGCGGGCTTCCTGAGGGACAAAGAACCCTGGCTCGGCATCGTGGGTACCGGGTACCTGGCCGCGGTGGAGCGGAGCAACGCGCCCCGGAAGGTGCTGGCGACCATCGCGGAGCATGCCGGAGATCTGCCCGGGGTGGGTCAGGCATGGCTGGTGCAGAAGGGCGCCGAGACGCAGCTTGCGGATTATGAGTACATCGAGGACACCATCCGGGAGCTGCTGAGCCAGGAGCCGGACGAGGGGCTGATGGCCCGGTGCCGTCTGATCCTGGGGACACGGCGGCTTTGGCAGAACACCGCATCCGGTGCGATCTGGCTCATGGACCCGGCGAAGACCAATATCGCAGCAGCCCCCGCATCCGCCATCGATCCGATCGGAATGTGGCTGCGGATGCGCGGGACTCTGAGCGCTGCCTGCATCTGCAGGGAGCGGACGGAGGAGGAAGACGAGAAGCTCCTGGAGCATCTGAAGAAGGTGCGCTGGGTATAACCGTGAATTGCAAAATGCCCTCCGGCGATCGGCCGGAGGGCGATTTGGAGGGCGCGGAAATTCAAAATAGATGTCATTGCGAGGCCGTAGGCCGTGGCAATCTCCTGGGAGGCTGTGCGATATTGCGGCACGTACCGGGAGATCGCCACGTCGCTCCGCTCCTCGCGATGACAGAAAGTGTTAAGGAAGGGGTGCGCGGATGAAGCGGGTGAAGGTGCGCATTGATACCGGGTGCGTTTGTGAGCAATATGTATATAGTGTGCCGGAGCGGTGCGATATCCGAACCACGAAGCCCAGGAAGCCCCGGTTTAAGACCGAAGCCGAGCGGGCGGAGCATCGCAGAAAAATGGCGTGGCGGGATCATGCCCGGAAGGTCAATGAGAATTTTCGCCCCGGGGATCTGTATGCGACCCTGACTTTTGATGACGCGCATGAGGTACATACGTTTGCCGAGGCCCGACGGGTCCGGGACAACTATTTCCGGCGGCTCCAGCGCGCCTGCCCGGATGCGGTGATCTTTATCTATATGGGCCGGGGAAACAGCGGCCGCATCCATTTCCATATGCTCTGCCAGGGCATCGACGAGCAGATGATCGGTAAAAAATGGGGCCAGGGCAGCGTGATCCACGTGCGCAGGCTCCGGGAGCACAACTATTATAAGCAGGCCGACGGCACCAAAAAGGATTTTGGCGCCGATTTTACCGGTTTGGCCAATTACCTGATCAACCACTGGACTGAGGAACAGGGCGGGCATCGGTACAAATGCACCCGCAATGCCCGGGTGCCGAAGCCGGAGAAGCCCAAAGAGGTAAAGCGGGATTACTGCGGGAAGCATCCGCCCAGGGCGCCTAAGGGCTATGAGCTGGTGGCGGTTGAGGGCAATATGTACGGGTATTGGTGGTTTAAGTATGTGAAAAAGCCGGTGCCGAAGCCGGTGGGCAGGCCCAGGAAGAAGACAGAGCTGAAATCGTGAGTGTAGGGGACGGCGTCCTCGACGTCCCGCCGATCCGAAGGATCGGGACAAAGCAGCCGCACGATCAGTAATCGCCCATACAGGCGTGACCGGGTGCGCAGGAACGCCGGGAGCGATCCGACAGCGAGGTGCGGCAGGGGACGTCGAGGACGCCGTCCCCTACGGTAGGAAAAACGAAGATGGAGGACAGGAGCTGGAGGGGGCTTTTCTGTAAGCCTTGTAAATGCGTAAGGTTTTGCGACCATTTTCAAGGAGGGGAACAGATCCCCGGACACGGCATTGTCGACAGCAGGATACAGGGGACAGGGGAGCGGATCCGGCCGGGACCGGCGGATCGATCGCTGCCCACACACAGACGATCGGACAGGCGCCCGGCGGGATGCTGGGGAGGGGGCAGTGTACATGAAAAAACGTAAAGCTGATAACTTGACAAATCGGGAGAAGTGTGCGACAATGGGTGCGGATGGGGAACCCACGCGGTGGATCGCCTGTCCGGCCTGCGGGAGTGAGAAGCTGCTGCGGGTGACCCTGGACGCCAGGGCCTACCGGATCCCGGTATACTGCAAGCGCTGCCGGAGATTCGTGGAACTGAACATCGATCAACAGTGAGCCTGAGCCTTGAGCCTGAGCCAATGCACATCACCTGATGGTGGTGCGTTTTGGCTCGGGCTTTTTGCGTTCTCAGGCTCTTTCTTGATGGGATTTATTTCCGCCGGGGAGGCGCGCATGTGCGCGGGCGAATCTATATTGCCGGAAAGGGAGGTGGCCGGAAATGGCCGGGAAAAAGAATAACAAGCCGGGGCAGAAGGTCATCTCCCTGGAAAAGCAGGGGGAGCAGAAGCCCCGAAAGACCAGGGCAAAGAAGCCCAAGAAGGCGTTCACCTACCCCGGGCGGGGGGCGCCAAAGATCTATGCCACCGCTGCGGAGCTGGCGAAGGGCTGCGAGAGGTACTTTGCATCCATCAGCCTGGTTGAGATCCGGCGCAACCCTGTCACCGGGAAGCCGGAACTGAACAGCCTGGGCAAAGAGGTGGAGGAGGTACTATGGCTGAAGCAGCCCAGCATGGGCGGCCTCGCCCGGAGTCTAGGCATCACCGACCGGACGCTGCGCAACTATGAGCAGGACAAGAACCTGGCTCCCGTGGTGGAGTGGGCAAAGGGCATCTGCCGGGACTGGCTTTTGGAGGAGGCCACCACCCGGGAGAAGGGAAGTCTGAACGGTCTGATCTTCGTGCTGGAGAACAACTACGGCATGAAGGAACGCAGCGAAGTGGAGGTCAAGAGCAAGACCATCGAGGAGTTCCTGATGGAACAGGGCGGAGCTGGTGAGTTTTGATCAATCTGCGTAACCGGCGGCAGTACATCGAGCGGTTCCTGAAGATCCGCGACAAACGGTCCAGGACCGTGGCGTTCCGGCTGAATACGCCCCAGCTCAAATACTACGCCGCCATGAAGCGCCAGCGCGACGCAGGGCTGCCAGTGCGTCTGATCGTGCTGAAGGCCCGGCAGATGGGCTTCTCCACGGTGACAGGCGGCGTGATGTTTGCCGGATGCGCAACCGAGTTCAACCGGCTGGGCATGATCGTCGCCCACAAGGACGAAGCCACCCGGGAACTGTTCGGCATGCACAAACGGTTCCTGGACAATTTGCCGCCGGAGGTAAAGCCCCAGGTGGCGGCTTCCAACGGCTACGAGATCGTCTTCGACCGCCCCGCCAAGAGCAAGAGCAAATCGCCTGGGCTGGGGAGCCGGATCAAGATCGCCACCGCCGGCGGAAGCGGCATCGGACGAGGCAGCACCATCCAGTATCTGCATCTGTCCGAATATGCGTTCTGGCCGGGAGATCCCAGGGAGAACTACATTGCGCTGATGCAGGCCGTCCCAGATGACCCGGACACCATCGTGGTCATCGAGTCCACAGCCAACGGTTTCAACGACTTCAAGACGTTATGGGATCAGGCGGTGGAGCGGGAGCGGCGCGGGGAGCTGGACGGCTTCCTGCCGGTGTTCTTTGCCTGGTTTGAGATGCCGGACTACCGCCGCCCTGTGACGCCGAACTTCGTCCGCACGGACGAGGAGGAGGAGCTGGCACAGCGATACTCGCTGGATGACGAGCAGCTTGCCTGGCGGCGGTGGTGCATCGCCACCAACTGCGGCGGCGACATCGACAAGTTCCACCAGGAATACCCCGCCTGCCCGGAGGAGGCCTTCCTGGCTACCGGTGCGTGTGTCTTCGATCAGGAGGCACTGATCCGCCGCATGGAAGAGGTGCGGGGACAAGCCTGGAACCGGGGCGAGTTCAACGTGGAGTATGAGAAGCAGCCCGACGGCACACCCAGCCTCAGCCTTAGAAACTGGCAGTGGCGGGAGGACAGCCGGGGCGGCGTCCGCATCCTGAAGACACCAGAAAAAGGCGTACCCTATGTCCTCGGTGCGGATACAGCGGGCGACGGCTCTGACTGGTTTGCCGCCCATGTGCTGGACAACCGTACCGGCGAGCAGGTGGCGGTGGTCCACATGCAGTACGGTGAGCGGCAGTTTACGGAGCAGCTCTATGCGCTCGGAAAATTCTACAACGACGCCCTGATCGGCATCGAGGTGAACTTCTCCACGTTCCCCAATGAGCTGATACAGATCCTTGGGTATCGCAACCTGTACGTCCGGCAAACGGTGGACGATTACCAGAAGACCGTGCAGAAGAAGTTCGGCTTCCGGACGGACACCCGGACGCGCCCGCTGATCATCGACGGGCTGAAGGACGTGGTGAAACAAAACCCGGAACTGATCAACGATTACGACACCCTCCGGGAGATGCTGGTCTTCATCAAGTCCGACACGGGCAGGGCCCAGGCCGAGGCGGGGGAGCATGACGACCTCGTCATGTCGCTGGCGATTGCCCACTTTATCCGGTCCCAACAGACCACCAAAGTGGCGGCGGAGAAGCCGAAACGGAAGTGGACGGCGGACATGATCGCCGACTGGCGCAGGGCGAACCCCAGGGAGCGGGCGGAGATGGAGCGGCGCTGGGGACCGAGGAAATGACACGAGAGGGGAGATTATGTGAAAGGCAGGAAACAGGACAACGACAAGCTCCGGCTCTGGCAGGAGCGCTTCCGGGTGTGCTTTGCGGCGGCGCAGAAGGACCGGGACCGGATGGACCGCCGGGAGCAATTCTATGCCGGACAGATCGCAGACGCCGGCACCGACGAGGTCAGCGGCGAAACCCGGCAGACCACCAGAGTCCGCAACGTCTGCGCCGAGATGATCGAGGGGCAGGTCAGCGCGGATGTGCCGATGCCCAAGGTCACGGCACTGGACGAGCAGGACGAGTGGCTGGCGGGGATCATCGAGGATATGCTCCGCGACGATATCCGCAGACTCCGCGCCCAGACCATGACGGATCTGATGCAGCGGACCGTCCCCATCCAGGGCGGCGGCTACTGGATGACGGACTGGGACAACACCATCCGTGGGCATGACACCATCGGTGAGACGGATCTTCGCCCCATCCATCCGAAGCCCCTGATCCCCCAGGTCGGTGTGACGGAGCTGGAGGATATGGACTATTTCTTCCTGGAGATCCCCCAGACGAAAAAGTCCGTCCGCGTCCGATACGGTGTGGACGTGAGCCGGGAACACGAGGAGGACCCGGACATCCGGGGCAGCGGCAATGAGGACACCGGCGCCGACGATATGGTGACCCAGATCGTCGCCTTCTTCAAGGGACCGGCCGGAGCCATCGGGCGGTTTTCCTGGGTGGGCGACACGGTTCTGGAGGATTGCCCGGACTATCTGGCCCGGCGGATGCGCTTATGCGCCGTCTGCGGCGAGCCGGAACCGGAGCCGGATATCGAACCGATCGCCCAGACTCTGGACGGGACCAGACCCGGCGGCGGGCCGGAGCTGCCTGAGGATTTCGAGGAGCCGAAGCCCAGGGCAAGGCACGGTGCAGGACGGGGAGAATGCCCCTACTGCGGCAGCCGGAAATGGGAGGAACAGGAGCAGGAGTTCGAGGAGTTCTGGGAGCCGATGGTGCTGCCCAGACCCGACAACACGGCTCTGATGATCCCCGGCGCCAGGGAAATCATGGAGACGGACGAGCTGACCGGGCAGGAGGTATTCCGGGGTAGGCGGGAACCCACACGGATTCCCTATTACAAGCCGAAGGAATACCCTGTTGTCCTCCAGCGCAACGTCAGCCGTTACGGGCAGCTGCTGGGCGCCAGTGACATTGACGCCCTGGAGGCAGACCAGATCGCGCTGAATCACCTGGAATGGAAGATGCACGAGAAGCTGAACACCGGCGGCAGCTACCTGATCCTGCCGGAAAAGGCCTATATCGAGGTCAATGATCAGCAGCTTAAGATCATCCGTCTGGAGAATCTGCAGGAAAAGGCCATGATCGATGTGGTGACTGTTGAGGCGGATATCACAAAGGACATGGCCCGGGCCGCGGATATCTACGAACAGGTGAAGCAGCGCATCGGCATTACCGATTCGTTCCTGGGCCGCAGGGATCCCAGCGCCACCTCCGGCAAGGCCAAGGAGTTCGCCGCTGCCCAGACCGCCGGACGCCAGATGAGCAAGATGACCATGCGCGACGCCGCCTGGGCGGAAATCTACAAGCGGATGTTCCAGATGAAGCTGGCCTTTGCCGACGAACCCCGCCGGGTGGCGGGCGACGACAGCAACGGCAGGCGGGTATACCGGGAGTTCAACCGTTACCTCTTCCTGCGGCAGGATGCCGCCGGGAACTGGTACTGGAACGACCGCTTCCTCTTCGAGGTGGATGCGGCCGCACCCCTGGCGACAAACCGGGATGCCATGGCCGATCAGATGACCAGGCACTTCCAGAGCGGAGCTTTCGGAGATCCCAAGGCCATCGACACCCTGATCCTGTACTGGACCCAGATGGGCAAGCTCCACTATCCCATGGCGGAGGATATCGTCTCTTTCCTGAAAGACCAGAAGGAGACACAGGCCCGGATGGAGGCCATGCGCCAGCAGATCGTGGACCAGCAGGAGAACCAGATGATGATCAACCAACCTCCGATGGAGACTGGGACACCCCAGTCCGTCGGGTAACAAGAAAGGAGAACAGTTATGGCAAATCAGACCAAGGCTTACACCGGCAAGATCGGCGGCGGCAGCGCCCAGGTCGTCAAGGGTCCCTACGTCCCCAAGGGCGCGGGCAAGAGCAAGGTTAAGACCGGCGGCGACCTGCGCAAGGGCGGCAAGTAAGGAGGCGGCATCATGGACGAGCAGGAAATGAAAATCTGGGAGGGTCTGGGGGTCACCCCCGATGATGCGCCCGACGAGGATCCCGCAGAGCCTGCGGAGGAAACCCTGGAGCCGGAGGACGAGGGGGCTGCCGAGGTTGGCGCTGACCCCGAGAAAGCCGGCGGCACGGATGACCCGGAGCAGGAAGAGCCGGGTGGCCCGGAAGCGGATGCGCCCGATCCCGAGGAAGCCCACCGGCAGGAGCTGGAACGGGTCCGCCGGGAGGGTGCGGCCGCACTGGATCAGCAGATCGCAAAGCTGAACCTGTGCAATCCCTATGACGGCAACAAGCCCATTACCACCGTGGCCGAGTACGACGCCTATCAGACCGCCGCCCGGGAGGCGAACGTGGCGGATATCTGCCGCAAGGCCGGGATCACCCGGGAGCAGTTCGACGAGCTGGTAGCCGGCGACCCCGGCGTGAAGGCTGCCCGGGATGCGGAGGCGCGGGCGGTGCAGGCCGAAAAGGACGCCCAGGCCAGACAGGCCCGGGAGCGGCTGGACGCGGAGATCGCTGAGATCGGCAAGCTCTGCCCGGAGGTCCGGGACCAGGCGACACTGGTCGGTCACAAGAGCTGGCCCAAGGTCCGGGAACGGATGCGGAAGACCGGCTGCGGTGTGCTGGACGCGTTCCGCCTGGAGAACTTCGAGGAGCTGCGCCGGCAGAGCGCCGAAGCGGGCCGCCGTCAGTCTGCACGGAACAACCGGGGCAAGGACCACCTGCGCGGTACCGCTGGCAAGGGCAGGGGCGGCGCCAGCATCCCGGCCGATCAGCTGAAGATCTATCAGCAGTTGAACCCCGGCGCCAGCCTGGAGGAGCTGCAGGCATTCCATGCCGCCAACAACAAGCACTGATACAAGGAGGAACTATCATGTCTTTTCTGATCCATTCCACCGGCGACAACCGTGTCGCCCTGAATCACCGGGTCCCCTGCGGGGCCATCACGCCCAGGGTGGG
>JAEIGA010009760.1_pt1 | contig 14539 bp, 10 predicted proteins | sample 9270691 | NCBI WGS metagenome assembly JAEIGA01 (sample SAMN17057246, study PRJNA624740) | gut metagenome | biome: biome; isolation source: fecal sample | host: Bos grunniens | place: China: Xizang | collected 2019 | reverse complement strand
TTTTTTAAATGGTTATACCCACCATATAGTACAAATCTTGATTTACACTTAAGTACATCTTGGTTTATTAATATATGTGGTGCAAATATAGGATTATTCCCGGTTTTATTTTTAACAAAAAATAAATATATAAAAGATTATATGTTTTATTTAGGTGTGTTAAGTGGAATTCTTGCAATTGTTGTTCCTTTAGAACCTATTCAAAAACCTAATCTTTTTGCGGAGTGGGTTGATGTTGTAAGATTCTATGTCCATCATAATATACTTTGGTATGTGCCACTTCTAATGGTTTTATTGAAACTTCATACTCTTGATTATAGAAGAGTATGGGCTGTTCCTTGTATTTTTATGGGAGTATTAGCTTTTGTTATTCTAAATCAGGTATTTCAAAGTGAACTTGGTTATATTCAGTGAAGAGATGATAATTTTTTTAATATTAATTATCCAAATCATTCGCTAATTTGGGGACCACCTGAAGAATTAAAAAAATATGTTGGATGGGCATGCCCTAATATTTTTAAAACAATTTGGGTAGGAGAGCATGCGGGAGAACAAAAGTATTGGCCATGGTTTTGGTTACTTGTTCCTTGTTTTGTAGTTTTAATTCCTGTAGCATTTGCAATGTCAATGATTTTTGATCATAAACATTTTAAAGTAGATTTAAAAAACCTATTTACATTAATTAAAAACAAGAAAAGAGGGGTAAAATGTTAATAATTGAATGGATTAAATGGTTATATGAAAAAATTATATTTGAATGGTTTTTCGAGCGTGGTGCTGAAACAACATGGTTAGCTCCAAAATATCCAAATGGCGTTGGTGGTGCTTGGGGTCTATTACATATTTTAGTAATTGTATTTTGTGCAGCTACAATAGTTGGCTTGTTCTTTATTTATAAATTTTCTAAGAATAAAGAAAAAGCAAAAAAGATTATTTTAATTTCCCTTGCATCTACTATTGCATTATTTGAGATTTTAATACGTTTCTTGTATTTAATGAAGAGATATTATTTCGCAAATCCAAATTATAATTACATGGATGTTTTTTGGATAATGATGCCAAAACCATGGTGTGCAATATCATGTTGGCTAGCAATAGCTTGTCCGATTGTAAATAAAAAGTTCTTTTATAATCTAACATGTATTTCTGGACTTATTTGTACATTTATTTACTTCTTATATCCTGGTGTTGGTTATAATTACATTATATTTAACGATTTTTATTCGCTTGCAACACATGCAGTGTTACTTATAACTTCAATTAGTTTAATTACACTTAAATTTACTGAGTTTAAATATAAACACATCTGGAAAGTTGCAATTGGATTTGTATTAATTTATGCATATAGTTTTATAGAAATTTTTGTATTTAAATTTCCACATCATGGCGATCCACTTTACTTTATGCCAAATGGAGATATTCAAGGTATAATAAAAGGCATAATTCCATCATTTGGATATGCACATTATTTAATACTATATATTTTCTTTGTGCTTACATTTATTAATTCTTTCTATTTATTCTCACTTATTAAAAAGAAAAATAAGACTAATAAATAGTTTTTAAAAAGATTATTTGTATTTTTACAAATAATCTTTTTTTATTAAAATTAACTATTTGACAAATATATTAAATTAATGATACAATAAAAAAAACTAAAAAAGAAAGAAGAAGCAAAATGAAGAAAAAACTATTTATTTTATTTACTATTTTTGGCTTAATTATATTATTATCAAGCTGTGCTAAAAAGAACTATACTTTAAAAATGCTTTATGAAGATGGAAGCGTTTATAAAGAAGTAGTTGATGTTGAAGGCACAAATGTTAATTTACCTGAACTGACAAAAGAAGGACATGAATTTTTAGGTTGGTTTAAAAATGATGAAAAAGTTGAATCTATTGAACTTTCAGAAAATACAGAAGTTTATGCAAAATTTGAAATAAACAAATATTCTTATAAGTTTTATGTTGGTGAAGAGTTATATTTCGAAGAAACTTTAGATTATAATTCTTCAATTAATTATCCAAGTAATCCAGAAAAAGAAGGAAATGCAGAAAATTCTTATGTGTTTAAAGGATGGGATAATGATGCAACAACATTAAAGAAAGACGAAGTATTCCATGCGTTATTTGAAGAAGTGAAAAATACTTATACTTATACATTCTTTGATGATCAAGGTAACGTTATTTTATCTGAAACAAAAGAATATGGTAGCGTTATTAATTATCCAAGTAATTTAACAAAAGAAGAAACTGACCAATATAGATATGAGTTTTTAGGATGGTCAAGTAGCGATGAAGTGTTAACTTCTAATATCGAATTTAGACCTGTTTTTGAAGAAATAATAAAAAAATATACATATAAATTCGTTTTAGATGATGGAACTGTGATTGCTGAAAAAACTGTTCCATATGGAACAATGCCACTTGTTCCTACAGATGTAACAAAAGAATCAGATGGTAATTATGTTTATTCTTTTGTTGGATGGGATAAAAAAGTAGAAGTTGTTACTAAAGACGTTGTATATACTGCTGTTTTTGAAAAACAAGAATTAACACTTGAAGGCATGAAATTATCTATTATGGGTGATAGTATTTCAACATTCTATGCAGAAGGATCAGTAATGAATAGTTACTATAGTGGAACCAATACATTCTACTATCCAATTTATTCTTCAACTATTAAAACAGTTGAACTTACATGGTGGTATCAATTATTAAATAACACTAAGATGAATCTTGGTATTAACAACTCTTGGAGTGGAAGTTGTGCATCTGGTTCTATTCCTAGTGCTGGTGTAAATGATTCAAGAATTAATACTCTTAATGAAAATGGAAAAAGTGATATAGTTATTATTTATCTTGGAACAAATGACCTTGCAAGTGGTGTTTCAACACAAGTATTTATGAATGCAATTAATACTATGGTTACAAAAATTAAAGCATTAGGCATTAATCATATTTTTGTAACTACACTTGGATATACTAATTATACTGGTAGTAAATATAGTGAAGAAGTAAGATTAGAATATAATGCAGAAATTAGAAAATATGTAGAAAAAGAAAACTTAGGATTAATTCCACTTGATGAATACGTTATTAATGATAACTACATGATTTATTTAGGTGACTATCTACATTATAATGCAAAAGGTGCTAAATTATTATCTAAGATTGCAGAAAAATCAATTAAAGAATATTTTGGTTTAGAGTTCAACGAAGAAATTGAAGTAGAACATAAAGAACTATTACCAGAAGGTATTTTAGGTTACGCGACTGCTACAGCGGATTCTAATTTCTGGGGTAAATATGCAACAGATGTATTCTTTGCAACAAGCTCATTCACTAACCCACAATTTAGTACTCGTATTGAAATCAAGAAATCAAGCGATGGATATTATTATGTATCAAGAATTCTTAAATCTGGTGAAAGTGCACCATATGATTGTGACTATGTATTAGTAATTTCTGATTCTCACGAAAAGAAAGGTGAAATTTTATTAGATTTAGAAAATGTTGTTGTTGGTTCAATTGTAGAATTTGATGAATCTTTAACTCTTCCTTTAAAATTGACATTTAAAGAAGGTAGTGAAATTGTTACTCCAAATCCTGATCCTGATCCAAAACCAGAAGAACCTGATAATAAAGTTGAAGGTCAACTTCATATTGGTGCTTATAATACAGGTGTTTGGACACTTTATGAAACAACTGTTATGGCATATTCTCATGAATCAATTGATAAAGCAAGTACATTTATTAATTTTAGTGTAATTAAAATTTCTAAAGTTGATGAAGAAGGCACATACAAAATTGTTGATTTAAAACCTGTTGGCGAAAAATTAGATTTTGCAGAATGTGATTATTACATTTTAATCTTCTCAACACTTGAAGAACAAAGTTATTACAACAATGCTTTAATTGAAAGAGAAGTTATAGTTCATGGTGACATTACAACTGGTAATGCTAATATTGAATTTAAATAAAAAATAAGTGAAGAAATGCAAGTATTTGCGTTTCTTCACTTTTTCTTAATCTTTTTTTAATGTGATAAATAATGATTCTTCAGGTATTACTGTATAAGAAATTTTATCAGTTATTTCAAATATATACTTTTGGTGGTCAGTTGGTAAAATTACAACATCTTTGTATGAATTTTTAAGATTTTCAAATGTAGGCCAATTATCAAGCCATCTAGATGTGTTTGTAATTATTGCATATCTTGCTTTTATTAATGAACAAAGTTCTAAAGTATTTGTTCCTCCTCCACCATGGTGGCATGATTTGTAAATATCAATATAAGATATATTGTATTTTTTGTAAATTTCTTCAATCATTTTATATGATAACATATAAACTTCTTTTATTGGAGCTGATGAACATGTAATATCTCCTCCAAAGAAGATGCTATGGTTATTAATCCTAGTAAATAGTCCACATGAATTAAAGTTTTCATTAAAACGTTTTTGATTATAATAGTCACTATTTTCATCAGAATATAATTCATATAGTAAGTTATTATAATTGAAAACATCAAATAAAATACCTTCGAAGTCAATTATAAATTCGTTTGTTTTGATATCATCTATGTAAATAACTTCGGTATTATTTTTTTTACAAGCATCAAGAATAGCACTAAAGTTTTTAAATTCGTTTTCAATATATTCTTCATTTGATGCATATCCACTAGAGGTTGTACCATCAAGTCCATGATAGTGTTTTAAATAAACTCGGTTTACCTTAAAATCATTTACAATATTTTTTATATTGCCATAGTGATCAACATGAAAATGAGTTAAAAATATAAAATCTAATTGATTTACATTATATTTAATTAAATGATCCTTTATCATTGGATAGTAGAATGGACTAGCGGTATCAATCATTGCAAAATGATTATTTGCTTCTACTAATATTGCATCACTCCAAATTGTGTTCAAAAAATGTATTTTTAATTTATTCATATAATCACCCTTTTTATTTTATCATAAGTAAAATGATAAATGCAACTATTAAGGGAATTGTTTCAACTAAATAGTTATTGATTTAATTTAAATAGAAGTGGTATACTAATTGTGTAAACTAGTTTATAAATATTTATATATAATAAGGAAGGAAAATATGGATTTAATAAAAATTGGTAAATTTATAAAACAATTAAGAGTCAACAAAGGATTTACTCAAAAAGATCTTTCTGATAAACTTATGGTTTCTCATCAAGCCGTTTCAAAATGGGAAAATGGAGAAACTCTTCCTGATGCTTCTATGTTGCTTGATCTTTCTGAACTACTAAATACAAATGTTGATATGTTACTACATGGAGGAGTTTATTTGTTTAGTGGTAGAGGTGTACTTCATATAAAAGAAGTAATACAATCATTTAATAATATAAAGGAAATAAAAAATACATTCGGTGAAAATAGTACTTTTTATAAAGGAATGATTGATGGAATCAATAATAAAATGAATATTGATTTTGAGGATGCATTAAATAATCACTTAGAAATATTGGTTGCAGAGGTACTTTTACAAAGTATGGCAAATGATAATAAATACGTTCTTGAAGAAGAAGTAAATGGTTATTTTTCAAATGAAAAGGTTAAAAAAATTGTATTGAATGAGATTGCAAAAATTAAATGTATATTATAAAACAAAATAAGTGCAAAAGCAATAAAAAAATTGTATAATAGTATAGATAAGACATATTTTTGTGTATTAATGGAGGTAATTATGCCAATAAATAGTGAATCTATAATGTATATTATTGAGACAATCTTATTTATGGTTGCAGCAATTGGTGCGTTATTAATTGGTTTTGAAATGTTAAGTAACAGCATCACTAAGATGTTTCATAAACAACTTAAAAAATTATTCGATAAAACTTCAACAAAAGCTATTGTTGGTGTTTTAATTGGTGCCGCAGCTACAGCTATTGTTCAATCATCTGGTGCAACAACAGTTATGATAGTAGGGTTTGTAAATACTGGTATTATTAATTTATTCCAAGCTACTGCTTTAATCATGGGTGCAAATATTGGTACTACAATTACTGCTCAAATTGCCGCATTATCAGAAACACTTGCCCCAATTACTGGTGGAACTTTTGAGTTTGACTTTGGAGCTATTGCTCTTGGTTTAACAGGTATTGGTGCACTTCTTACAATGTTTACAAAAAAAGAATCAATTAAAACAATTGGTAATATGCTTGCTGGGTTTGGTCTATTGTTCCTTGGATTAGATTGTATGAGCTTAGCTATTTCAAATGAATTAAAAATTGACTTTAGCGAAGCAACAGCTCATTTCTTTAATGAAAATGGTATCGAAGAAATTGCAACTATTGTAAGAAATGAAGCTGGTGAATTCACCCATGGATATTTCCCGATTATTAAGACAACTATTAAAGGCATTTTAGAAAATGATTTCTTTAGTGATCCATATATAGCACCACTTGTATTATTTGTTCTTGGTATTGTCTTTACAGCTATTACTCAATCATCATCACTAATAACATCACTTATTATTGCATTTGTTAGTGCTGGTATTTATATTGGTTCTTCAACAGGTACTAATTCCCTTACAAATAACGTATTATTTTTAATCTTGGGTTCTAATATTGGTTCTTGTGTAACAGCTTTAATTTCATCAATGGGTGCATCAGTAAATGCAAAACGTGCAAGTATTATTCATATTTTGTTTAATACATTTGGTTCAATTATCTTTATGATATTCTTATATATTTGGAAAGACTTCATGGCTGTAACTTTCGCGAACTGGTTTAAAGGCCAAGAAGGTACACAAATAGCGATGTTCCATACATTCTTTAACGTTGCATGTACGCTTATGTTCTTACCATTTATCAAAGTGTTTGTTAAGATTGCAAATATCCTTGTTAAAGATAAAAAGGAAAACAAAAAAGAAGAATTTGCACTTACATATGTTGATGAACGTTTATTTGCTACTCCATCGATTGCGGTACACCAAGTAAGAAAAGAACTTGCTCTAATGTATTCTAAAGCAACAAATAACTTAAATAAAGCAATCGAAGGTTTCTTAAATAAAAATGTAAATGTACGTGAAGAAGTAGACAAAGTAAATGATGAACTGGAAGTTCATAATAAACTTATTATTGAGTTTATTGTTAAACTTACATCTCAAGACTTAGTTCTTGAAGATGAAAGTACAATTTCTTCGTTCCACAGAACTTTAAATGACATCTTACGTATTGGCGAGATAGCAGAAAATATTTGTAAATATACAAAACAAACTGAAAAGAATAACTTAGAATTTTCTCCAAACGTTATGTTACATGTTGGTTTTATGAAAAATAAAATTAATATGTTATACGAAAAAACAGATGAAGTGTTTATGACAAAAAACTTAAATAAGTTATCTGAAGCAGATGCTATTGAAGAAGAAATTGACGTAATGAGAAAAGAAATGATTCAAGATCATATGGATCGTTTAAAGAGAAATGAATGTAATCCACAAAATAGTGGCGTTTACGTTAACCTTGTAAATAATATGGAAAGAGCCGCTGACCATATGATTTATATTGCATATTCTGTAAAAGAAGCTCACGATCAATTTAAAAAATAATAAAATATTGGTAGAATAGTTAACTATTCTACCTTTTTAATTCCTATATCTTGTAAAATGTCAAAATAAATGGTATAATAAAAAAAATGAGGGTAAAATTTTAATTAGGGAGAAAAAATGGAAAAGAATATTAAAAAACTACGTATATGTTATATTGCATCTATTATTTGCGGTATTTTTGGAATATTGTCATTTTTTAGTTTAATACCAGGAATTAACTACATCATTGGTCTTGTTTTTGGTATTGTTTCTTTAAAACTTGCAAAGAAAACAGACGATTTAGAATATAGAAAAATTAGACTTGCAGGTAAAATACTAGGAATAATTAGTGTTGTATTAAATGCATCTATTCTTGTTTTAATTTTAATTGCGTTAATTATCATTGGAACTATTTATGCACCATATGTAATTGATAGACCTGCCGGATATGGAGCTTTTCATATTGGCTTTATGATTATTTCAATCTTCATTATGTTATGTATTTGTATTCCTATGCGTAATTGTAGCGATAAAGCATTTAGAATAGTTATGCTCGTAACAGGCCTTATTTTACTTGGGGCTGAACTTTACAAACATATGTATTATGCATTTATTATAGATAAGATTGATGAAACTTTTATTTCTCCATCAAAAAAATATGAATGGGATCTTATATCATTCCAACTTTGTAGCGTTCCAATGTATTTATCAGTCGCAATTGGTTGTATGAAAGAAGGAAAAGTTCGAAATGCTCTTTGTGAGTATTGTGCATCAATCGGATTCCTAGGTGGATTTATGGCTTATGCTGAACCAAGTGGTATTTTACATGGTGAATTATTCTGCACTTTGCATTCTAGTATTTGGCATGCATTATTAATTTTTATTGCTTTATTTATTATATTTACTAAAAAAGGAAATAGAAGTATCAAAGATTGGTATAAATCACTTCCAGTATTTGCTGGAGTTGTAGTTGTCGCAACTATACTTAATCTATCATGTTTTAGTCTGGTGAGATATGGGTTTAATATGTGTTATATAAGTCCGTTTAGAAATACTCCACTTGCTGTATTTAAAGATATTACGCTTGCTTTACAAAAAATGTTTGGGGAAGATGAAAGTTCAATGCTTTCGTTTGGCCGTATGATTGTAAATACAATTTATGTTATGGTAATTCCTATTGGTGGATTAATTTTATATGGATTATCGTTATTTATTAAATGGATTGTAAGTTTAATTGTGAAATTTAAAAAATATGTAGATAAAATTAAAATAAGTATCACTAAGTAAAATAAAAGATAATATAGTGGAATCACTATATTATCTTTTTTTATCTAAAATTACATATAAATAATTAAAAAGTGATATAATCAAATTATAAAGCAAAAAAGAAAGGATGTGTTTTTATGGATAGTTATTATGAGTCGAAATACAAACAGAATATCTTAAAGGACACATTTTTGATATTCTTATTTATATTAAAATAAGGAGGCTTTATGGAAAAATTACGTTTTGAAGAGTTGCGTAAACTAATCACTACTGAGTGTAATAATGAGTTTTTAAAAGATGAATTAATGAATTACCACTATAGTGATATTGTTGACGTATTACAAGAATTAACAAAAGAAGATAGACTAAAAGTTTATGACATAATTGGAGAAGAAGAAACAGCAACATTAATTACTTATTATGATGACCCAGAACTTTATTTAAAAGAACTTACAATTGATGAAGCGGTTGATTTAATTGAATTAATGGATGCCGATGATGCGGTTGATGTCTTAAATGAATTCAAAGAAGAAGAAAAAGAAAAAATATTAGAGTTAATTGACGATGAATCACTTGAGAATATTAAAGTTATAACATCATATAAAGAAGATGAAATCGGTAGTTATATGAGTGATAATTTTATTACTGTTAGTTATGATAGCACAATAAAAAGTGCAATGAAACAACTTATAAATTTAGCAGGTGAACACGACAATATTTATACTTTATATGTTATTAAAGAAAATAAATATGTTGGAGCTATTTCACTTCGTGATTTAATTATTGCAAGAAAAGATGATTCCTTTGAAGATTTAATTATGACGGGATATCCTTTCTTCTATGATACTGATATTATGAGTGATTGTATTGAAAAAATTCGAGACTATTCAGAAACATCAATACCAGTTTTATCAAAAGATCATGAAGTGTTAGGTGTTTTAACAACTGAGAGTCTAGTTGAAGCAACAACAGATGAATTTGAGGAAGACTATGCTAAGTTTGCTGGTCTTGCAAAAGAAGAAGAAATGGATGAGTCTGTTGCAAAATCAATCAAAAAAAGAATTCCATGGCTGATAATTCTGTTATTTATGGGATTACTTGTATCAAGCGTTATAGGTATTTTTGAAGGAGTTATTACTGCAGTTCCTATTATAGTGTTCTTTCAATCAATGGTACTTGGAATGGCTGGTAATGTAGGAACACAATCTTTAGCGGTAACTATTAGAAATATTTCTAATGAAGACTTGAAAAACGATTCAAAGAAACAAAGAAAGAATATTTTTAAAGAACTAAGAATTGGGCTGTTTAATGGACTTATAATTGGACTTATATCTTTTGTTTTTACTGCAGTATATTTACTTATTACAAAAGCTAATATTCGTCCTGAAACTGAATTTAATATTCCTGATATATTACTTACAGGTGGAATTATTGGCTTTAGTATGATGCTATCAATTATTATCTCAAGTGTAATTGGTACAGTATTCCCACTTATGTTATCAAAGATGAAAATAGATCCTGCAGTTGCATCTGGTCCATTTATTACAACGCTTAACGATATTTCATCAGTCATTATTTATTATGGACTTGCTTATTTATTATTTTTCATTTTATTATAAAGTAAGAGGATTATATGAGTGCATGTTTAAAAGGATATAGCCAGTTCATTAAGCAGTTTGAAATGGTTGGTTCTAATATTGTTTATCTTTCAAATGATAATCATTTTGAACAAGTTTCTACAGGATATAATAGTTTAGAAAATAATATTTTATCAAACAATAATTCAATTTATCGAATTGCATCAATTTCAAAAGTAATTGTTGCAATTGGTGTATTAAAACTATGTGAAGAAAATAAAGTTAGTTTAGATGAGGATATTTCTAAATACTTTGGATTTCTTATAAGAAATCCAAATTACCCGAATGATATTATTACTATTAGACACCTTATGACACAAACTTCAAGTATATCTGATGAAGGAGGATTCATTGATGGAGTGTATAAAGGGTATGATGGTGCTAATTCAACTGATGATTTTATTAAAGTTAAAGACATATTAGATCCAAATAGTAAACATTATTTTAAAACATTTACAACTTCTAAACCTGGTTCTGAATTCTTATATTCAAACTTTGGCTGTGGTCTTTTAGCTTGTATTGTTGAGAGAATTACAGGGATATATTTTCCTGAATATATTAAAGATGTTTTGTTAAAACCGCTTGGAATATATAGTGGTTTTAGACTAGAAGATTTGAAATATCCCGAAAACTTAGTAAGTCATTACTTATATGAAGATGGAAGGTTTGTTCTTTACCGTGATTATCATTCTTTTAAAAAAGTTCAATGTTTGAAGTATCCACTTGGTGAAAATTATCGCGGGGTTGCAGGTGGTCTTTATATAAGCGCATTCGATTTATCGAAAATAATGAAAATGTTAATGAATAAAGGCGTATACGAAAACATTAGAATATTAAAAGAAGAAACAGTGATTGAAATGGAAAAAGTTCAGTGGAAAGGTGATGCTCTTGATCCTACCTATAAACAAAAAGGATTACAAATGATTATAATGGATGAATTTACCAAATCACCTTTAAAAGGCCACTTTGGAAATGCATATGGGCTTAGAAGTTTTATGTTATATAATGATGAAGGCGGAATTATTTTCCTTTGTAATGGTGCTAACTTTATTTCAGATGAAGAACATATGACTATTCTTCAAAAGAAAGTAATTGAGTTTTTAGTAAAAGAAACAAAACTATAAATTGTTATATATAATAAGGAAGAAAGATAATGCGTCTTTCTTCCTTTACTAAAATAAAATATGATATAATAAATACATAAATTAGGGAGGTATTATATGGGTTATAAAAGTTTTGAATTATTAAAAGATTTATATTTTGTAAGAACTGGTGGTTCTAACGAAGAATTAAAAGCAGCTAATATTATTAAAGCAGAATGCGAAAAGTTAGGCGTACCAGCTGAACTTGAAAGTTTTAAAGTTGATGGCTGTGATATTAAAATTGCATCACTTAAATTTTTAAATCCAGATATGGATATTGAATGTGTTGGTGTAGGCATGAGTTCTAGCACTCCTGAAGAAGGAATATGCGGTGAATTTACTTATGTTACATGTTTAGCAGATGCTGAAATAAAAGATTTAGAAGGTAAAGTTTGTTTAGTTCATTCTAAACTTGTAAACCATCAATTATATAAAAAACTTGTAGAGAAAAAAGCTGCAGCTTTAATTTTATGTTGTGGTAATGTTTATGATGATAAGGAACTTGTAGACTTAGATCCTTACATGTACCGTGAAAGAAATTATAAATTAGGCAAAATTCCTGCAGTTTGTATTAGAATGAAGGATGCAGAAAGTATACTTCGTGCAAAACCAGAAAAAGCACATGTTGTTATGATTGAGGATGAACTTCAAAATGATTCACATAATGTTGTTGCAACAATCGAAGGTTCTAAATATAAAGATGAAATTGTTGCTTTTACTGCACACTATGACTCTGTAAGCTATTCACGTGGTGCATATGATAATGCGACTGGTTCAACTGCTATTATGCAACTTCTTGCATACTTTGTTGAACATAAGCCAGAACGAACACTTAAATTTATATGGTGTGGTAGCGAAGAAATGGGTTTATTAGGTTCTAAAGCTCATCTTGAAATTCATAAAGAAGAATTATCTAAATATAAATTCTGTTTAAATGTAGATATGATTGGTGTAACAATTGGGTTTGATATTGCTTGTTGTACAGCTAATAATTCGCTTGTAAATTATATTAAATATCTAGGATGTGAAGTTGGATTCCCTATTCAAGTAAGACAAGGTGTATATTCATCCGACTCTACTCCTTTTGCAGATTGTGGTATTCCTTCTGTATCATTTGCAAGAATTGCTCCTCAAGGTGGTGCAGTAATTCACTCAAGAAAAGATGTTATTGATTTCTTAGAAGAAGAAAACTACTATCGTACATGTGATTTCATGGCACTATTTGCAAGTCGTTTAATTGCATCTATTGTATTCCCGGTTGAACAAGAAATTCCTGGTAATATGAAAGAAGAAATTGAATATTATTTCGGTCGTAAAGAACGTGAAGGTGGAAGATAAAAACCAGAGGCTAGTGCCTCTGGTTCTTTTTTAGAATTCTTCTTTAAGTTTACGTTTAAATAATTGTGTCATTGTTTCTTTTGGATCAGCATTTTTGTATAAAATTTCATATAAAGCCGTACAAATTGGAAGGTCAACTTGAAGTGTTTCGTTCATTTTTATTAAAGCATCAAGTGTATAATACCCTTCTGCAAGATAATCAAATTCTATCTTTTTAGCAAAACATTCACCAAATTTTCGGTTGTGTGAATGCTCTGAGAAAAGGGTTGCTTCATAGTCACCTAAGTGACAAAGACCATATGCAGATAGTTCATTTCCACCAAGTGCTTTTATTAAACGTGCTATTTCTCGTGTACCACGAGCCATTAAGGCTCCTTTTAAACTTGATAATCCGAAACCATCAAGTAGTCCTGCAGCTATACCAATAACATTTTTAGTAGCTGCACCAATCTCATTTCCAATCATGTCATTACCATAGTAAAAACGTATTAAGTCACTTGAAAAATTAGAGATTATAAAGTCTTTTGTTTCTTGATCTTTACTGTCAATTACCATACAATTTGGAATACCTTGATAAAAAGATTGTACATGACCTGGTCCAATCCATACTGCAACCTTATTATTTTGCTCAACGATTTCTTCCACAACTTCCGATAATCTTTTGCCAGTTTCTATTTCTAAACCTTTCATACAAAGAACAATTTTCTTATTTTCTAAACCAATTTCTTTTAGTTCTTGACAAACTGATCTTAAACTTTGAGAGTTTACAGAAATTATTATAACATCTTTGTTTAAAGCTTCTTTAATATTACTAGTAAGATTTATTGTATCAGTAAGTGTTATGTAGTCATTTTTTCTATTTTCTTTAAGCGTTATAAAAGATGGAGCATTTTCAAGACCATAAATTGTAACACTATGATGTAGTTGATCTAGGTACCATCCAATAAAACTTCCCCATCTTCCACAACCAATTAACATTATATTTAATTTATTCATTTTCATTTTCCTAACTTTTTTGTAATGGAGCACATAGAAAGAGTCGAACTTTCATCTATAGGATCGGAACCTATTACTCTATCCACTGAGCTATATGTGCGTTTAAATAAGCATATCACATTTTTTGGAAAAATTCAAGATTTTATTATACAAATTTAATAAAAAAAGTAAATGTCTTAATGGCTTGAAAAAAAATGCACTCTATGATATAATAAGTATTATTAAAAATGATGTAAAATATAAAAAAAGAAAGGAAAAAAAGAATAACCATTGCGATTAATTTCGTTATTCTTCGATTCAATTGATAATTAATTAAGAATATAAACAGATGTTTAAATGTTATTTATAAGGTAAATAATATGAGTATAAAAGATAACGTGCAATTAGTAAAAGAAAGCTTAAAAGATAACCCAGGTGTTAGAGTTGTTGCGGCGGTCAAATATTTTAACGTTGAACAAACAAAAGAAATAATTGATGCTGGATTAACAGAAGTTGGTGATAATAGAAAAGACACTTTCTTAGAAAAATATGAGGCATTAAAAGATAAGAATGTTATTTGGCATTACTTCGGAATAATCAAAATTCCACC